>OCZT010002109.1_pt1 | contig 20583 bp, 20 predicted proteins | sample 1539031 | NCBI WGS metagenome assembly OCZT01 (sample SAMEA3539308, study PRJEB22396) | soil metagenome | biome: tundra; feature: field; material: soil | place: USA | collected 2010-05 | depth 0.15 m | reverse complement strand
GGCTGACCCGGGCTTAGTCGGTGGGCTTGGCCCGCCTCGCAGAGGTGGACTTGGGATTGGCCTTGCGCCGCTGGACCCGGCGCTTGGCCGGTGCCGAGGTAGCCGCTGAAGCACCCTCCCCGCCGGTCGCTCGGGCCACCTCCGCGCTGATCTCGCTGAGGATTTTGGCCGAACGGTTGACCGCTACCACCGCGACCCCTGCCGCCGCCCCGACCGGGCCGGGACGACGAGACTGCTGGCGCAGCCAGCCCCCCAGGACCGAAACAGCTGCCGGCCAGGCGGAGACCACAGACTGGCCGGGGAAACCTCGTCCCGGGCGGGGCGGTCGCTCTCTCAGCGCCATCAGCCGCCGTCCCCGACCGCTCGACGGTGGTGGACCAGGGTGACGACCCCCAGGCCGGCCACCACGGCAGCCCCGACGATACCGGCCAAGATTCGGTAGCCGAAGCTCCCGGCCACCACTGCCCCGGTGACCGCGAGGACCACCATCGGAGCGCTCAGGCGGCGTCCGAGCCGCTCCAGGCGGTCCCGCCAGCTGGAGCGCTGCCGGACTCTCGGCCCCTCGGCGGGCAGCCGGCCCTCGGACAGCGCGCCCCACCAGGGCGGCGGGACCGAAGCCCCCGAATCCGGGGACTGTTGATCAGGCCGTCGGCGCGGGTCCGAGCCGTGAGGCATCTTCGAGACCTGGTGATCTGGGGGGGTCGCCGAGATGGCGACCGTGATGGTCCTAGGATAGCATCCGGTGGCCGTGACTTCGGGTGGAAATCGGACTCAGAGAGCGGCCGCCGGGGCGCTCGCCAACGAGTTGACGCTGCCCCAGCTCCACCTGCAAATCCTGAACTGCCAGCGCTGCGTCGTGGCCGGACTGATCGACCACGCTGCGCCGATCCTGCCTGCTCCGTCCCGGGCGGGAATGGTGCTGGTCGGGCAGGCGCCGGGCCGGGTTGAGGAGGGGGTCGGGCGTCCCTTCAGCGGGCGGGCCGGGCGGTTTCTGTTTCGCTGGTTGGAGGAGGCTGGCCTCGGCGACGAGGAGTCAGCCCGCCGCACCGTCTACCTCACCTCGATCACCAAGTGCTTTCCCGGCCCATCTCCCTCCGGTGCCGGCGATCGCCGGCCCAGCCCGGCCGAGGTCGACCTCTGCCGGGGTCACCTGGAGAGCCAGCTCGCTCTGCTGCGGCCGTGGCTGATCGTGGCGGTGGGGCAGATGGCGCTGGAGCGCTTCCTGGGCCCCTTGCCGATGCACCTCGCGGTGGGGCGGATCTTCGGCCCCGGCGGGGTCGAGCTGGGCCCGCTAGAGGCGCTCGCCTCATCCGGCCGCCCGCTGGTGCTGCCACTTCCGCATCCCTCGGGCGCCAGCCGCTGGCTCAACGCCCCAGAGCATCGCGCGCTGCTGGGGATGGCTCTCCAGGCCCTCCGGGAGCTGGTTGAGCGGGCTCCCAATTCGTGAGTTCGGCGCCCGCACTTTGGGTATACTCGACCGCAGATCTTGGGTGGGATTGACGACTTGGACGTAGCTGGTGCGCTGAGTGCGCCCACTCCCGGGGAGGAGTCGCCGCCCGTCCTGGGTCCGGCGACCCCCGATGGGGAGGTTTCAACCGAGGCCGAAACCGCGACCGAGCGGTCCGCCGACGACATCCTGGAGCTGATCTTCACGCCGACCCCGCGGGCTAGTCCCGCAGAGCAGGCGGAGCGAACGCTGCGGCGGCCCAAGGCTCTGGTCTATGTGGCGATGAGCAATCGCACCTTCTTCTGGCGCCAGCAGCTCACCAAGTTCGTGCTCGATGAGGGTCGGGTGCCGATCACCCCCTTCATGATGTTCGACTACTACCTGCTCCATACGGTGCCCAAGGAATTGGTGCGGGAGGCGATGAACAACCTGATCGCCCGCTGCGAGGAGATGTGGGTGTTCGGGTCACTCTCCCTGGGGTTGAAGGTGCAGGTGGGAATCGCCAAGCGGATGCGCAAGCCGGTGCGCTACTTCGACATCAGCGAGCTGCCCTATCGGGTGGTTGGGGTGCCTGAGTCGATCGTGCCCGAGGAGCGCTGACCGCAGCCTCCCCGCGCCCCCGTGGTGGCCGGAAAGTGCGGCTTTGACCAGGAAGCCCGTTGCCGGGCTCTGACCGGCCGCACCTCGCGGTCCCCTAGAGTCGGCGTACCAGGTCCCGCTCCAGGCTCTGGCGCGCTTTCGCCACCGCTGCCTGGAGCGGCCAGCCGGCCAGTCCCTGCTCCAGCTGGCGGGCGAGCGCGTAGCAGGACTTGGTGGCGCGCAGGGCGTCTCCGGGATCCACCCCCGGCGGGGGCTGCAGCTCGGTGAGGGGGACGCCGCGGGCCCAGTTGTAGACGTACTCGACATGGTCCCGCGAGGGGCTGCGGCTCTCAGAGAGGCCCGACTCGGCCTCGGTCTCGGCCAGTTCTTTCTGAGCTTGCCGCAGCCGGCGGGCGACCCGCTCCAGGCGGGCGGTCGGCATCCGGCGCTTGGCCGAGGGCCGGTCCGGATTGCGATCATCCGCGGCCAGCATCACCAGAGTCGCGGAGATCTCTTCGGGGGACATCCCGTCCAGCCACCCCTCGGCGACCGTCTGGGAGACGAGCAGGGTGTTCTCGCCGTAGACGGCCGCCGCCAAAAGGCCCAGCCGGGTGGGCCGGTCTTCTGCCAGGTAGCCCAGCTGGGTCAGCACCGACCGGTAGGCCTGGAGCTGGGTCCGGTACTCGTGCTCGCGCGCTTTGGCCGCCGCCTCCGCCCCCGCCAACTCCGCGCCAATCTCCTCGATCTCCCGCCGGCAGGCCTGGTGGTCGGGGAGGATCGGGCAGTTGGGGCAGGGGGAGGCTGACAGTCGCCGCTCCTCCTGGCGGATTACCCGGCGCAGTCGCTCCAACCGGCCGGCGGGGTCCTGGGTGCCGTCACCGAAGCGGCCTCGGCGCCGGTCGCGGAAGTGCTGCCGACGCAGCTGGCGGGACTCTTCTCGGGCCGCGTCGAGTGCCCGCCGGGCTCCCAGGAACTGGCTCAGGGTGCGCTCAGTGCAGGCCACCTTGGGGTGGCGGAACCGGCGGCTCCTAAGGTCCTCCAGCCGCGCCTCGAGGTTGGGTCGGCGCTCCCGGAGGTTGTCCAGGGCGCGGATCCGCTGGTATTGCCCGAAGGACTGCTCCAGCAACTCCTCGGCCTCCTCGGTAGTGTGCCGGCGCAGGAGGTTGAGGGTCATGTTGTAGGTGGGGGCGAACTTGGACTCCACCGCCATGTCGTTGCCCAAGAGGGTCTCGCAGATGACCCCCAGGTCGACCTCGGGGTCGCGCAGGATCACGCCGTGCCCGATGTTGTCGATCCCCCGCCGTCCCGCCCGGCCCAGGAGCTGGGCCAGCTGGCCGCTGCGCAGCGCCGCAAAGCCCTGGCCGTCGAACTTGGTGAAGGTGGAGATGACGCAGGCGCGGGCCGGCATGTTCAGCCCCAGAGCCAGGGTTTCGGTGGCGAAGACGACCTTGAGCAGGCCCTTTTGAAAAAGCGCCTCGATGGTCTCTTTGACGTAGGGCAGAAGCCCGGCGTGATGCATGGCGATCCCGCGGCGGAGCAGGTCCATGGACAAAGTGCGGGTGTATAGCTCCACCTCATCCGGGTCCTCCACCTGGGCCAGCCGCTCGGCCAGCACCTCGTCGATCTCGAACTTCTGCTGCAGTGAGGTGAAGTCCACCCGGTGGGTGCTGCAGCGAGCCAGCGCCTCCCGGCAGCCCCGCCTCGAGAAGATGAAATAGATCGCCGGGAGCATGTCCTGCTCCGCCAGCTGATCCAGGATCCGGAGCATGTCGTTCTCCGAGGCCCAGGCCAGCCGGCTGCCACCCATCCGGCGATCCCCGCCGCGATCCTGCTGGGCCAGCTCCAGGGTGGTGCGATCCAGCCGGCCCTCGCGATCCAGGAGCGGCAGCAGCCGGTTGCGCATCCCCAGCCAGGTGCGCAGTTCGACCGGGCGCTCCTGGCGGACCACCACCGCCATCGGGCCGCGCCGCTCAGTCATCCAGGCCGCTACCTCGTCGACGTTGGTGATGGTCGCCGAGAGGCCGATGAACTTGATGTGGCGGGGGGCCTGGACGATCACCTCTTCCCAGACGGTGCCCCTTGGATACTCGTCGATGTAGTGGATCTCATCCAGGATCACCCAGGAGACCCTCTCCAGAGAGAGCGGGTCGTCGTAGACCAGATTGCGCAGGATCTCGGTGGTCATCACCACCACCTGGGCGAACGGCCGGATCGAGGTCTCGCCGGTCACCAGCCCGACGTTGGCCTCGCCGTAGCGCTGGCAGAGGTCGCCGAACTTCTGGTTGGAGAGCGCCTTGAGGGGGGTGGTGTAGAGGACCCGCTCCCCACTGCCCTGGCCGCCCGCCTCCAGGCAGCGCCAGATCGCCCACTCCGCGACGACCGTCTTTCCGCTTGAGGTGGGAGCGCTGACCAGCACCCCCTGGTGGCGCTCCAGGGCGGCGATCGCCTCCAGCTGGAAGGGGTCCATCTGGAACGGCAGGGTGCGCTGGAATTCCGCCAACCCGAGGGTCGCCTCCCCGCTCAAGCCGGGGGCGACTCGGTGACCGCGGTTGTGCTTCCTTTCGGTGAGCGGTTGCTTCGACGCCAGGCAATGATCAGTAGCGGCGTCCCCAGCACCAATACCCCTAGGGCCGTCAGCTGGGCCTGCTTGAGGCCGAAGGCGATCACCGGGACGTTGACCGGATTGCGCAGGAAGAAGATGCCGAGTTGGGTGAGCGGGTAGAGGATCAGGTAGGTGATCCCGACGACCCCGTTCGCCACCCCGCGGTGGCGCAGCCAGATGAGGAAGGCCAGCACCAAGAGGATCACCAGCGCCTCGTAGGCGGCCGCCGGCTGGTAGGCGACATCCAACTTGGGGGCGAAGCTGTTGGGGTTGGTGTAGGCGGTCGCCCAGGGCAGGTTGGAGGGGTAGCCCAAGATGTCGCCATTGATGATGTTGCCGATCCGCCCGATCGGCTGGCCGACGACGGCAAATAGCGCGCCCGCGTCGAGCAGGACCCAGAAGTTCACCCGCTCCCGCCAGGCCATGAAGAGCAAGGTGGCGCTGCCGAGGAAGATGGCCCCGAAGAAGGCCATCCCGCCCTGCCAGACCGCCAGGGTCTCCAGCGGATGGGTGAAGTAGTAACCGGCCCCGGACTGGAGGTCGTAGAAGAGCCGGCCTCCGATCAGAGCCAGGATGATGGTCCAGAACGCGATCCAGCCCGACTTCGCCCTCGGGATCCCGTGTCGTTCCGCGTAGGGCAGTGCCACCTGCAGCCCCGCCAGGATGGCCACCGCATAGCCGACCCCATACCAGTGGATCGCCAGCGGTCCGAGATGAAAGACCGGGTCGATCCCGATCTGGATCACTCCGAGGGCGGGGGTCACGCCTGGATCAGCTCGATGTCCTGATTGGTCAGCAGCGCCTCCCCCCGGCCGCCGTCCTCGGCGACCCAGTTGGCCACCTTGTTGAGCATCTCGTCGGCGTGGCGACGATCGTTGCTGACACAGGCGACCCCGATCACCGCCAGCTGCCAGGAGTCCAGGCTCTCCACCTCGGCGACCGCCACGTTGAAGGTGCGGCGGACTCGGTGGGTCAGAGAGCTCACCACCTGACGCTTGGCCTTGAGGGACTGGCTCTGCGGCAGGTGCAGGGTCAGCACCAGGCTGCCGATTACCACAGGGCTAGTGTAGGGAGCCGATTTGCAGGTGCCAGCTTGGGCCGACGCCTAGAGCTCAGCCAGCCTGCCTCAGCATCTCCACCGCCACGTTCTCCCGGCGCTCCTGGCCGACGGTGGTGGTGGCCCCGTGGCCGGGGTAGATGACCGTGTTCTCAGGGAAGGTCAGAAGCCGGGACAGCACGCTGACCAGCTGCCGGGAGACGTCCACGTCGGGGAGGTCGGTCCGGCCCAGGTTGCCCTGGAGCAGGGTGTCCCCGGTGAACAGGTGATTGCCGACCTTGAAGCAGAGCGAGCCCGGGCTGTGCCCGGGGGTGGAGATGACCTCTAGCTCGAAGTCGCCGAACGGCAGCCGGTCGCCGTCGTTGAGGTAGTGATCCGCGGAGCGCAGGTAGGCCTTGGCGTCGATCAGGCTGAGCGCCGTCTCGCCGCCCACGGCCAACTTGACCTCCTCTTTGGCGGTGGCGTGATTGCGGTGGCCGTGAGTGCAGCAGAGGTGGCGCACGGTCAGCCCCTGGCACTGCTCCACGATCTTGGCGGCGTCGGCTCCGGGGTCGATCACCACCGTCTCTTTGCTCCTGGCACAGGCGACCACGTAGCAGTTGGTCTCCGCCGTGCCGCTGACCCGGACCCTCGCGATCTGGAGCCGGGGCCGGGGCGCCTCCGAGTTCAGCCGCCCGCCTCGCGCTGGTCGGCGATCTTCTGGCGGAGCGCCTCTAGCTGCTCGAACTCGTCCATGGCCGGCTTGGGCAGGCGCTGGTAGGAGTGGGGGAACTTGGCATGCTGGAGCGCGCCCAGCAGCACCTCGACCTCCTCGTCGCTGAGCCGGTAGAGGTGCCCGTGGGGTGCGGGGCCGCTGGGGATCTCGGAGACCAGTACCGGTCGCCGCGACTCCTCCTCGGGCTCCTCGTCCAGGAGGAGGGGTAGGGCCGGTCTGGGGCGCAGGGGAGCCAGCTCGTCCTGGGTTCCCGGATGGTCGGGCGGCGCCACCTTGGTGGGTTGGAAGAGCTGAGCCGAACCGCTCAGGCTGGCGCGCTTGAAACTCATCTCAATGTCCCTCCCGGGTCAGCACCGCCTCAGCCAGCTGCCGGTAGGCGGCGGCTCCGTCGGATCCGCTGGCGTACTGAAGGATCGACTGGCCCGCCAGCGGGCACTCGGCGAAGCGGATGCTGTCGCTCACCTGGAACGGATAGACCAGATCTCCGAAGTGGGATTGCACGTCGTTCAGCACCTCGTTGGCGTGCACCGTGCGGCCCTTGTGGATGGTCGGGAGGATCCCGTGGATGCGCAGCTGGGGGTTCAACTTGACCCGCACCCGCTCGATGGTCCGCTGCAGCTGCTCCATGCCCTTCAAGCCGAAGTACTCGCACTGCAAAGGGATGACCACGTCGGTGGCGGCGACCAGGGCGTTGATGCACAAAAGACCCAGTGAGGGCGGGCAGTCAATGATCACGAAGTCGTAGTCGGGCAGGATCGGGGTCAGCTTCTCCAACAGCACCGACTCTCGCCCGATCTCGGTCACCAGCTGCAGCTCGGCGCCTGCCAGCTCCACGTTGGAGGGAAGGAAGTCCACCCCCACCCCTGGCGAGTGCAGCCGCACATCCGCGGCCGCCACCTGGTGCTCGCAGAGCATGTCGTAGACGGTCAGCCGCAGCTCGTCAGGCTTGGCCACCCCCATGTTGACCGTGAGGTGTCCCTGGGGGTCGAGATCGACCGCCAAGACCCGCACCTCCCGCTCGGCGAGGGCGCTGGCCAGATTGACCGCGGTGGTGGTCTTCCCCACGCCGCCTTTTTGGTTGGCGACGGCCAGGATCTGAACACCGGTTGGCTTGTGGTTGTTGGAGCGCATGGGACGAAGGGACCTCGGCTGGGCAGCAGGCCATCGGAGGGGCCGGCATTGTGGCAGCCTGCCGCTATCATATGGCGGCTCGCAACGCCTCAGGGATGGGACTGGTCACAAGCGCGCCACCAGGCAGGATCGGAGGGTTCCGAGCCGGGTCGTGCCAACCGCTATCCTGCCGCACCGGAGCTCACCGAGCGGCCCGCTTTGATGAGGAGAACGGCAGCCTTGGCTGATGTCGGCGACTTCCCAAAATCCAAGATCCAGGCCGCCGAAGACGCGGTCAGCCTGGCTCTCGCCAGCCGCTGGCCGGAGGCCCTCGCGGTCAACGACGACCTCCTAGAGCGCTTCGGGGTGGACGAGGACATCAGCAACCGTCGCGGCAAGGCGCTGCTGGAGCTGGGCCGGTTGGAGGAAGCTGAGGCCGCCTACACGGCAACCCTGGAGGTGAACCAGGGCAACCCGATCGCCCTCCGCCAGCTGGCCAAGCTCTCCGAGCGGCGGGCCGCCAAGAGCGTGGTGGCGCCGGTCTCGGCCGCGGTCGATGTGGCGGTCTTCACCGACGAGCCGGGTAAGACCGCGATCACGCAGTTGATCCTGGCTGCGGGCATCGACCCCGTCGCGGTCGCGCCCGGCGATCCGATCAAGGTCGAGGTCGGCGACGACCAGGTGGCGGTGCGGACTATGCGCGGGGTCGACCTGGGCGGGGTGGAGCCCCGGCTCTCCCAGCGAATCCTCAAGCTCAGCAAGCGCGGGAACCGCTACGCCGGCGCGGTCACCCACGTGGACGGGACCGGCGTCCAGGTGATCCTGCGTGAGGTCTACCAGGCGCCGGAGCTCGCCGGAACCAACTCTTTCCCGGTCCGCAAGGCGCGGGAGATCACCTACCGGCCCTATGCCAAGGAGACCATCATTCCGCGCGATGAGGAGCCACCCTCGAGCAGCGACGAAGAGGACGACCCTCTGGTTCCGGCGCCGGACAAAGTCGTGGACGAGTTGGAGGAGAGCCTCGGCGAGTTCGACGAGACGGCTGAGCAGGCTGAACCCGACGACGACGTCGACGAGGACGTCCGCCCCGAGGACGAGTACTGAGGGTCGCCGCAAATCTGGACCCCGGGCGCTGAGCCCAGAAGGCTAGAGCAGGTTGAGCGGGGGCGGCTGCTCGGTTGGCCACAAGAGTGGCCTCTCGAAGACCGAGCGCAGCACCACCGACGAGCGGCTCGTGAGCCCGGGGTGCCGCTCCCGCAGCCGGGCCAAGAGAGCCGCCAGCTCGGCGGTGGAATGGACTCTCACCTTGGCCAGGTAGCAGTCGTCTCCCGCCACCTCGTGCAGCTCCAGGACCGCCGCCTCCTGGGCCAGGTCCGCTTCCAGCCGGGCCCGCTCCTGGGCGTTGCCCTGGGTCCGGAGAGCGATGACCGCGGCGGTGTCGGCTTCCAGGTGCTCGGGTGCCACCAGGGCCGAGTAGCCGAGGATCACCCCGACCGCCTCCAGCTTGTGGACCCGTTCATGCACGGCGGGGGCGGACAGGCCGACCTGCTCTCCGAGTGAAGCCCAGGTGCTCCGGCCAGAGACGACCAGGGCCCGGATGAGAGCGCGATCGATGTCATCCATGGAAACCGATTCTACCTTAGGTTACAGGTCCTGGAGAGTACAATTGCCGCGAATCATTAGGCAAAGGGCAGCTCTGACCCTATGACTGTCAGTGGCACAAGAGCCCGGCTCACGGGCAGTCCCGACCTCCGCCCCTGGGTCGCCCTGGTGGCGGTCTACGTGCTGTGGGGCTCGACGTTCACGGGGATCCAGGTGGCGGTGCGGTACATCCCCCCCCTGCTGATGTCGGGCACTCGCTATCTCTTGGCGGGCCTCTTGCTCTACCTGGTCGCGGGCCATGAGGGCAGCTGGCGGCGCTTTCCGGGGCGGTGGGGCACGCCCAGCCGCGGGGAGGCTCTCAGTGCGGCGGTGGTGGGGCTCTTCCTCTTGCTGGGTGGAAACGGTCTGCTCTCCCTGGGTGAGGTCAAGGTCCAGTCCGGGCTGGCCGCCCTGATGATTGCCACCGTCCCTTTGTGGATGGCCCTGCTGGGGCTCTCCCTCAAGGGCTCCGGGAGGCCGGGGCCTTTCGGCTGGCTCGGGGTGTTGCTGGGTTTGGGGGGAGTCGCGGTCCTGGTCGACCCCAGCTCGGGAGGCCATCTCTCCTTGATCTCCGCCGTCGGGCTCCTGGGCTCCGCCATCCTCTGGAGCATCGGGTCCCTGTATGCCCAACGGGCACCCCTGGCGCGCAACGTTTTGCTGGTCTCGGCGGTGGAGATGGTGGTGGGCGGGTTGGCCCTCATCCTCCTGGGGCTGGCCACCGGCGAGGCCTCCCACATTCGCTGGGCCCACATGGGACTCTCGGCCCTGATCGCCTACGCCTGGCTGGTGACGGGGGGGTCGATCGCCGGCTACACCTGCTACACCTACGCCCTCAAGGTGCTGCCCGTGACCACGGTCGCCACCTACGCCTACGTCAACCCGATCGTGGCGCTGGTGCTGGGCTGGATCATCCTGGGCCAGGGGCTGACCTCGGCCACCGGACTGGCCGCGGTCCTGATCACTTTGGGGGTGGTCTTGATGGTGAGCGGGCCGGCCCTCGCCCGGCGGCGGGCTCGCGGACGGCTGGCTCCGCTACCCCCTAGCTGACCTTCCCCGCAGAGGACACTCTGCTCGCTCACCCGGTCGCCGGCGGCCCGCCGGGTGAGCGCGGCCCTCACTAGCGCTCAGAAAAGCACAGTGCGCATGCTGCCGATGCGCTTGAACCCAGTGCGCTCGTAGACGCGAATCGCGGTGTCGTTGAAATCGTTGACGAAAAGGGTCACCCATTCCGTGTCCGCCAACAACCGGTGGCAGAGCGTGGCCATCGCCTTGGTGGCGCGCCCCTGTCGGCGCAGGGTGGGATCAGTCCAGACCCCCTGCAGCTGGACCGCTTCTGGGGTCACCGAGGAGCACTCCGCCTTGAACGCCACCCGGTCGCCCTCCATCCACACGTAGATGCGCCCGCGGCGGATCAACGTCAGGACCCGCTCCCGGTATCCCGAGGGGTCCACCGCCAGGGGATCGAAGCCCACCTCCTCCAGGTGCATGGCGGCCCCGGCGCGCACCAGTGGTTCCAGCTCCTCGGTCCGGGCCCGGCGCAAAGGGGGTGGGTCGTTCGGCTCGGGGGCCACCGAACCCAGGTCGACCGCGTAGTGCGGCTGCTCCGCCCGCATGGTCCTGACCGGCGGCAGCCGGGACCCGAGCTGCTCCTGCAGCCTCGCGATCTGGTCCATGGGGCCGACCATCAGCTGGATCCACGGCAGGTGAGGCCGGAGCGCTTTCCCCAGGGCGTCCAGGTCGCGCGGATCGGGGGCCCAGGGCACCACCAGGGGACCGTGCATCAAAACCCCGCGGATCCGCCGGTCGAAGGGATGTTCAGCCCCCAGGAGAGAGCCCTGCCGGAGGGCTCCCTGGCGGATCTCGCTGCGCAGGAAGACGGTTTCCAGGGGATGCTCTTCCAGGCAGGCTTCGACCAGGGACGAGTCGGACGCCCACAGCTGCCTTGTCCGGGGCTGGCGGTTCAGGGCCCGCCGAAGCATGGCGAGATTATGGACGTTCGATGGCCCTCCCCGGGTCCGACGATGAGCGCAGGCGCAGGCGCCGTCGCGCCGTGGCTATGACGGGGGCGGGATGTCCTCCGGGATCAGCCCGGCGGCATAGCGGAAGTCGGCAAAGTAGGCGTTGGCGGCCCGGTCGATCAGGTCGTGGCTCAGCTCGGGCTTCTTCCCCAAATAGCGGGCGGTGCTGACGATCTGTTCCACTAGGTCGCGGGGCTGGCAACCGCGCAGAGAGCGGCCCAGCGGCTCGTAGTGGGTTGTCATCAGGTGGTCCACCGCGGCGTCGGCATAGGTGATGCCGCGGTCCCGGCAGACCTGGCGGAAGATCCTGCGGAACTCCGGGAGACCGGGGTCCGGTACCAATGCCTTGTAGCGCACCCGGCGCAGGAACGCCTCGTCCACCAGCTCGGATGGGTCGAGGTTGGTGGAGAGCAGCAAGATGGTGGCGTAGGGGACGCTGACGGTGGTCCCGGCCCTCGCGATGTTGAGGTGGTCGATGCCCGTCTCCAGGGGCACGATCAGGCGATTGAGGATCTCCCTGGGCGAGATCACCTGGCGGCCGAAGTCGTCGACGTGGAAGATCCCGCCGTTGGCCTTGACCTGCAGCGGGGCCTCGTAGAAGCCGAGGACCCGGTCGAAGGCCGGCTCCAGCTGCTGGGCCCGGAGCTCGCCGCCGGTGCGGACCACCGGCCGATAGACCAGGGTCCAGCGCCGGTCGTGGCGGATGGGCGGCCCCTCCACCGGCCGGTGGTGGACGGGATCGAATACTCGGACCACCTCGCCGTGGACGTAGAGGGCGTGGGGGATGAAGATGGGGTTGCCCAGCACCGCGGCGCAGGCGTCCGCGATCGAACTCTTGCCGTTGCCAGGGGGTCCGTACAGGAAGAGCGCCTGCCGGGCGGTCAGGGCCGAGCCCACGACATCGACGACCGAGGTGGGCAGCACCAGGTCGCCCAGTGCCTGCAGCATTGAGCTCGCGCTCACCTCACCGGTGTCCGTAGCGAGGCTCCGGGCGCTGGCCAGGTAGTCGTCGATGGGCACCGGCGCCGGTCCGGCGTACTGGCTCAACTGCAGGGTCTCGCGGGCCCTTTCCCGGCCGGATGCGGTGAGCACGTACTCCAGCCCCTCGGCGAAGTCCTCGTGGGCCTCGGTGGCGGCGCGGGCGCCGGTGGTGCCACAGAAGGTCTCCTTCGTCAAAAACGCGACCGCTTCGGCGGTGACCGGCCAGGGCAGGCAGGTGAGCGCGCCCAGGTCCCGGCCCAGCACGTTGCCGTTGAAGTACAGGATTTTGAGGACGAGGTCGCAGATGAAGGAGAAAGGGAGGCCCACGTCGGTCAGCGACAAAGGTGGCGGCGGGCAGAACGCCGGCCCCTCGCTGGTCGCGGCGGGCGTCCTGCCGCGACCAGCGGGCGCGGTCGACCGCTCTGAGGGCGAGGAGGGTGGGTGCGGGGTGGGGCGGCGAATTGGTTGAGTGGTCATGGCTTGGTCTGTGCGTGCAATCTAGCTGCTGCGGGTCCTTCGCGGCTGGCCGCAAAGGACGTGATCTCTGGCCCGCCGCCCCCGCGAGGGTCGGCGGGAATTCAGGATGCTCTCAGGAATGACCGGGTGGGGAGGAGAGTTCGCGGTGAGGTGCTCCCTTTTGCGAGTGGCATCGGTCCTAACCGCAGTGTTGGCCATGGTGGGGCTCGGCGCCTGTGGGGCTTCTAACTCGCGCAGTTCCGGTCAGCTCCGGCCGCTGGCCCTGACCGCCTCCTGCTCTGCGGCCGGCCCCTGACGCCGGCGCCTTCATCGCGGCCCCGCATAAATATGCAATCATTCCCGGATGGCTGGGGATGGCAAGCTCGTGCGGGTCGCGGTCGCCGGTGCCACCGGGTATGCCGGCGCGGGCTGTGTACGCCTGCTGCTGGGCCACCCCAACGTGCAGTTGGCGGCGGTCGGCTCGCGCACCCAGGCCGGTCGGACCCATGCGGCGGTCTATCCAGGATCGAACTGCGACCGTGTGCTGGTGGAGTCCATCAACGCTGCCGATTGTGATGTCGTGATCAGTGCGTTGGCTCCCGGTGACGCCGCCCGGCAGGCTCCCGCGTGGCTGTCGCAGGGCGCCGTCGTGGTCGACGTGTCCGCCGATTTCCGGCTGAAGTCAGCGGACACGTTCGCCAACTGGTATGGCGGGCCACACCCCTGCCCGGACCTGCTGTCGCAGGCGATCCTGGCCCTGCCGGAGCTGCGGCCCGACGAGATCCTCGGGGCGAGTCTTTTGGCCCTTCCCGGATGTTTTTCCACGGCGGCCATCCTGGCCTGCGGCCCGGCGGCCACCCATCACCTCATCGAACCGGAGGTGGTGGTCGACGGAAAGACCGGGGTGAGCGGCGCTGGCCGCAGCGCTGCCTCGGCCTACCTCTTCACGGAGCTGAACGAGTCCGTCAAGCCCTACGCGGTCACGGGCCACCGACACCGGCCGGAGATGGAGCAGGTCCTCAGCGAACTGAGTGGCGGCCCCTTTGCGGTGACCTTCGTGCCCCACCTGGTGCCGATGACCCGGGGAATCCAGCTCACCTGCTACCTCCGACCCCGGGAGGGGGTGACCCTGGAGCAACTCCGGTCCCTCTACCGAGATCAGTACGAGGGAGCGCCGTTTGTGCGTCTCTCCGAACAGCCGGTGCCCAGCAAGCAGACCTCCTACACCAATCTGTGCTGGCTCAGCCTGGAACAGCAGGGTGCGCACTTCGTGGTGTCGGCGGTCCTGGACAACTTGGGCCGCGGCGCCTCCTCCCAGGCGATTCAGGTGCTGAACGTGCGGTTTGGCCTGGATCCTCGGGCCGGGCTGGGAGGCGACACACAATGGCCATGAGGGCCGCCCCACTCGCCGACTCGGAGGCGAGCGGAGTGACGGCCGCCCGGGGCTTTCGGGCGGCGGCTGCCTGCGCTGATGTGCGCGGCGAGGGCAGCGTCCGTTCGGACGTGGCGATCCTCACCAGCGACACCCTGGCCACGGCGGCTGGGGTCTTCACCCAGAACCGAGTCAAGGCGGCGCCGGTCGTGGTGAGCCAGCTCCACCTAAAGCGGGGGGTCGCCAAGGCGGTGGTGGTCAACAGCGGCAACGCCAATGCCTGCACCGGCTCGAAGGGGCTGGCCGATGCTCTGCGCATGGTCCAGACCACGGCCGATGTCGCCGACTGCGCTCCTGGTGAGGTTCTGGTCGCGTCGACCGGGGTGATCGGCCGCAGCATGCCCATGGAGCGGATCCGGGCCGCGATCATCGAGGCTGGCGGGCGACTGGATGCGGGCCACGGCCACCTGGCGGCCGAGGCGATCATGACCACCGACACCCGGCCTAAGGAGGCGGTCGCGCAGTTCGCCGTCGCCGGTGCCACCCACACGGTGGGAGGGATGGCCAAGGGGGCGGGCATGATCCACCCCGACATGGCGACCCTGCTGGCGTTTGTGACCACCGACGCCCGGGTCGCGCCGGAGCTCCTCTCCGAGCTGCTCCGGGCCGCGGTCCGGACCAGCTTCAACACGATCAGCATCGACGGCGACACCAGCACCAACGACTGCTGCCTTTTGCTGGCCAACGGCGCTGTCGGCGGTCCCGAATTGGTGCGCGGTACTCCCGAGGCCGGCCTTTTGGCCTCGGCCCTGGACGCGGTGCTGCAGGACCTAGCCGAGCAGATCGTCGCCGACGGGGAGGGGGTCACCAAGACCTTCTCGGTCCGGGTCAAGGGCGCCCTGGATGAGCAGCAGGCGGCATTGGCCGCCCGGACCGTGACCAGCTCGCCGTTGGTGAAGACCGCCATCCATGGCGGTGACCCCAACTGGGGCCGGATCCTGGCGGCGGTCGGCCGCAGCGGCGCCGAGCTGGCCCTCGACCGCTGCCGCCTTACGTTGGCGGGCCACGAGCTCTTCGCCATGGGGCGGGCCACCCCGGCGGTGCTGGACCAGGTGGCCCAGGCGCTCCGCCAGCCGAGAATCGCCATCGAGATAGACCTGGGGGTGGGGGAGGCCGAGGCCACCGCCCTGGGCTGTGATCTCACCTCGGATTACGTGAGGATCAATGCCGACTACTCAACCTGACGCTACGACGGCGGCCGAACAGGCAAGCGCGCTCAAGCGCGCCGAGGTCCTGGTCGAGGCGCTGCCCTACATCCGCCGATTCCAGGACCAGCTGCTGGTGGTCAAGCTGGGCGGTGCCGCCATGGACGAGGGGACGGCCCGCGACACGGTCCTCCAGGACCTGGTTCTGCTTCGCTTCGTGGGCCTGCGACCGGTCCTGGTCCACGGCGGGGGCAAGGAGATCACCGCCCTGGCGGGCGCCCTCGGGCTGGAGACCCAGTTCGTCGACGGGCTTCGAGTCACCGACGACAAGACGATGGAGGTGGCCAAGATGGTCTTGACCGGCAAGATCAACCCCGACCTGGTCGGGGCCATCCATCGCCTGGGCGGGAACGCGATGGGGCTCTCTGGAGAAGACGGCCCCAGCATCCTGGTGCGGCGCCAGCGAGGTCCCAATGGAGAGGATCTGGGCCGGGTGGGCGAGGTTCAGGAGGTCAACGCCGAACCGGTGCTGGCGATCACCGAGCGGGGCATGATCCCGGTCGTGGCGTCGGTGGGTCTGGGCTACGACGGCCTCTCCTACAACGTCAACGCCGACACCGTGGCGGCGGCCCTGGCCAAGGAGCTGCACGCGGGCAAGCTGTTACTCCTCACCGACGTGCCCGGGGTGCGGGACGGGCAGGGGCAGTTCCAGAGCCGGCTGACGGTCGACCAGGCCGAGGCGCTTTGCCGGGAGGGGGTCGCCTCCGACGGGATGATCCCCAAGCTCAAGGCGGCCTGCGTGGCGGCCAGAGCGGGGGTGACCGTCCACATCGTCGACGGGCGCCAACCCCACTCGATCCTGCTTGAGCTGCTGACCGAGGCGGGGGTGGGCACCATGATCGACGCCTGGGCCGCCGATGGCTGAGCTGACCCAGCTCTCCACCCCGGCCCAGGCGGACCAGGTCTTGCTGGCCAACTACAGCCGGGTGCCGGTGACGCTGGTCCGCGGCCAAGGCTGCTACGTCGAGACCGACGACGGCCGCCGCTTGCTGGACCTCCTGGGCGGAATCGCGGTCAACCTGCTGGGCCACTGCCACCCCGAGGTGGTGGCGGCGGCGACGGAGCAGCTCCAGCGGCTGATCCACACCAGCAACCTTTACTTCACTGAGCCCCAGGTCCAGCTGGCCGAGGCGCTCATCAAGACGGCCTTCCCGGGGCGGGTTTTCTTCGGCAACAGCGGCGCTGAGGCGAATGAGGCGGCGATCAAGGTCGCTCGCAAATGGGGCCAGCTGAACCGCAACGGCGCGTACCACATCCTGACCCTGCAGGGGGCCTTTCATGGTCGCACCCTGGCAACTCTGGCGGCCACCGGTAACGCCCACTACAGCGATCCCTTCCGTCCCCTCCCCGACGGGTTCCGGCAGCTCCGCAAGGGGGACCTCGGAGCGGTGGAGGCGGCCCTCGCGGATACCGAGCGCCCGCCGATCGCAGTTATGGTCGAGCCCATCCAGGGGGAGAGCGGAGTCTTCGTGCTGGACGACGAATACCTCCGGCAGCTACGGACCCTCTGCGACCGCTACCAGGCTCTCCTGATCCTGGATGAAATCCAGAGCGGGATGGGCCGCTCCGGGACGATGTGGGCGCACCAGCAGGCGGGCATCGTCCCCGACATCATGACCGTGGCCAAGGGCATCGCCGGAGGGCTTCCCCTCGGCGCGGTCCTGGTGGGGAAGCGGGCTGACGTCCTGACCCCGGGAGACCACGGCAGCACCTTCGGGGGTAACCCGGTCGCCTGCACCGCCGCCCTGGCCGTCTTCCGAGTGCTGGAGCGTGATGGGTTGCCCGCCCGGGCCGCCAGCACCGGAGCATTGCTGCGCGCTCGGCTGATGGCCCTCGGCGAAAAGGGGCTCCCGATTGCTGAGGTCCGTGGCCGAGGCTTGCTCTTGGGAATCGGCCTCAGCCGGCCGCTGGCCCAGGAGACGGCGCGGGCCGCCCTCTCCGCCGGGCTGCTGATCAATCCCATCGGCACGTCAACGATCCGGTTGGCCCCTCCTCTGATCATGGGGGAGGAGGAGATTGAGCTGGCGGTCTCCGGGATCGAGCGTGCGCTGACCCAGGCCCAGGCTGCGGGAGCTCCCAGTTGACCGCCGCCATGGCTCGGGCCTCCCGCCAGTCGGTGATCCTGGAGGTGCTCCGCAGCCGCTCGGTGCAGACCCAGGCCCAGCTGGCCCAGGAGCTGCGGCGGCGGCGCATCAACGCCACCCAGGCCACCATCAGCCGGGACCTGCGCCAGCTCCGGGTGGCCAGGGTGCCGGCCGCCGACGGGCCGCGCTACGTGCCCCCCGCCGACGGGCCGGACACCGAGGCCCGGCTGGTCGCCGCGCTGACCTCGCAGCTCAGTGACCTGGAGGTGGTCGGCTCCATCGTCGTTCTGCGCACCCTGGCCGGCGGCGCCCAGGTGGTGGCGGCTGCCGTTGACGGCCTGGCCCTTGCCCAGGTCGCGGGGAGCCTGGCCGGCGATGACACCGTCTTCGTGCTGGCCCGTTCCCACGGTGGCGCCAAGGCGGTTGAGCGTCGGCTCCGGGAGGCCCAGGAGCGGGGCAGCCAGTGGGGTTGAGCGATTCTCGGACTGCTCGGGGGCGGCGTGCCCTGGGGAGACTGTGCCCGTGACCGAGTCGAGCCGGCCTCGCTGCGTGCTGGCCTTCTCGGGAGGGTTGGACACCACCGTCGCCGTCCACTGGCTCACCCACACCCGGGGGTTCGAGGTGATCACCCTGTCCGCCGACCTGGGCGAGACCGCGGACCCCGAGGTGCTCCAACGCCGGGCGCTCAGTGCCGGTGCCATCGCTGCCCACGTGGTCGACGCCAAGGAGCTGTTTGTCAGCAACTTCGTCTGGCCCACCCTCCAGGCGGGAGCCCTGTACCAGGGCGTCTATCCGCTGGCGACGGCCCTGGGGCGGCCGCTGATCGCCCGGCTGCTGGTGGAGGTGGCCCGGGAGGTGGGAGCGTCGGCGGTGGCCCACGGCTGCACCGCCAAGGGCAACGACCAGGTCCGGTTCGACGTCGCCGTCGGCGCGCTCGCCCCCGGGCTTGAGGTGGTGGCGCCACTGCGGGAGTGGCGCATGGGCCGCAGTGACGAGATCGCCTACGCCGCCGAGCACGGGCTGGAGATCACCGCCACCAAGGAGAGCCCCTACAGCATCGACGCCAATCTCTGGGGCCGGAGCGTCGAGACGGGAGTCCTGGAGGACCCCTGGGTGGAGCCGCCCGCCGACGCGTTCTCCTGGACCAAGGATCCCCGGCTGGCGCCGGGCGAGGGGTTGGAATTGGTGATTGGCTTCGAGGGGGGGATCCCCCGCAGCCTCGACGGCAAATCGCTGGACCCGGCCCAGCTGGTGGCCCAGCTCAACCTGCTGGCTGGCGGGCAGGGGGTGGGCCGGATCGACCACGTCGAGGACCGTCTGGTCGGGATCAAGTCCCGCGAGGTCTACGAGGCCCCGGCGGCGGTGGTGCTCGACACCGCTCACCGGGCCCTCGAGTCCCTCACCCTCTCCCGGGACGTCCTGCGCTTCAAACGGCTGGTGGCTGACGAATGGGCTCAGCTCACCTATGACGGCCTCTGGTTCTCGGCGCTCCGTCAGAGCCTCGGCGCCTTCGTCGCCTCGACCCAGGGGTTCGTCACCGGGGATGTCCGCCTCAGGCTGCGCCAGGGGGCGGTCTCGCTCCTGGGGCGGATGAGTCCGAGCTCCCTCTACCGTAAAGACCTCGCCACCTACGAACTAGCCGGCGACAACTTCCGGCACCAGGCGGCCGAGGGATTCCTCACCATCTTCGGGCTGCCGCTCCGGACCCAGGCGGCGGTGCAGGGCAACCTCTGGGAGGAGTCCCGGCCCCTGCTCCCGTCGGTGCCCCGGGCCATCGCCCAAGGCGAGCAGCATCCGGGGACCGAGGCCGGTGCCGACGCGGGCTGAGGGGGCGGCCCCGGTGCCAGAAAGGCGATCCCCCAAGGCCTGGGAGGGTCGTCTCCCGGGAGGCACTGAGCCAGCGCTTCAGGAGTTCACCACCTCCCTCCCAGGCGACGTCCAGATGGCGGCCCAGGACATCGTCGGGTCGCTGGCCCACGCCCGCGCGCTGGGCCGGGCCGGACTTCTGGACGCCAAGGCGCTGCGGGCGATCGAGCGAGGCCTCCTCAAGGTGGGGCGGGAGCTCTCCCGGGGGGAGTTCACCTTCCAACCGTCTGACGAGGACATCCACATGGCGGTGGAGCGGCGGCTCACCGAGCTGGTCGGAGAGCCGGGTCAGCGGCTGCACACCGGGCGCAGCCGCAACGACCAGGTGGCGCTCGACCTCCGGCTCTGGTGCCGCTCGGCGACCTGCGAGCTGGTCGAGGGCCTGGCCACGGTGCAGCGGGTCCTGATCCGCCGGGCCCGGCAGCACCAAGCGACCCTGCTACCCGGGTACACCCACCTGCAGCGGGCCCAGCCGGTGCAGCTGGCCCACTATCTCCTGGCCTATTTCGAGATGCTCGACCGGGACCAGGAGCGGCTCCAGGACCTGGACCGCCGCACCGACTCCTCGCCGCTGGGAGCGGGGGCCCTCGCCGGCAACACCCTCGGCATCGACCGCCGCCGGCCGGCTCGGGAGCTGGGGTTCACTCGGGTTAGCGGCAACAGCCTGGACGCGGTCTCAGATCGGGACTTCGTGGCGGAGCTCACCTTTGCCTGCGCCCTGACGGCGGTGCACCTCTCGCGCCTCTGCGAGGACCTCGTGATCTGGAACAGCCGGGAGTTCTCCTTCATCACCCTGCCCGACCGCTGGGCCACGGGCTCCAGCCTCATGCCCCAGAAGAAGAACCCCGACGTCCTGGAACTGGTGCGAGGGCGCACCGGCCGCCCGGTCGCCGCCCTGGTGGGGATCCTGACTGTGCTCAAGGGCCTCCCGCTCAGCTACGACCGGGACCTTCAGGAGGACCGCGGGCACCTCTTCTCTGCGGTTACCTCGGTCAATGAGAGCCTCCAGGTGCTCTCGGGCCTGCTCGCCGCGGTGCAGTTCAACCGCCAGGCCTTGGCGAAGGCGGCCGCGGACCCGGAGCTGCTGGCGACCGACCTGGCCGAGTGGCTGGTCGGGGGCGGTGTCCCCTTTCGCCTCGCCCACGGCACGGTCGCCCGGACGGTACGAGAGGCGGAATCGAGGCAGCTGGGGCTGGACCAAGTGGTCCGGGAATCGTGGCCCCGGCTGGGGTTCTCGTCCGAGTCCGAGGCGGAGCGCCTCTTCCAGCCGGCGCACTCGCTCGGGCTCCGCGAGCAGCCGGGTTCGCCCGGTCCCCGGCGCACCGAGGCCGCCGTCACCGCGGCGGCCCAGCGGGTGGCGGCGCACCGGGCCTGGGCCAGGTCGTTGCGC
>OCZT010002108.1_pt1 | contig 20586 bp, 21 predicted proteins | sample 1539031 | NCBI WGS metagenome assembly OCZT01 (sample SAMEA3539308, study PRJEB22396) | soil metagenome | biome: tundra; feature: field; material: soil | place: USA | collected 2010-05 | depth 0.15 m | reverse complement strand
TGAAGATCAGGAAGTATGATCTCATGCAGTTAAAGGCCAAGCGGTCGGGAGCGGCCCCCCAGTCACTGGTTAAAACGCCAGCGTCCAAAAAGGTGGAAGCCCCCAGATACAAAACGTGGTCAGACTTCAAGGCATCCACCTTGGATGGCATAAAGTAGACGTAGAGTGGTCGTAAGCTAAGTATACGATTCGCGGAGTAGAGAAACGGCATCTTGCTAGGTCCATACCCTAGAGATAGTGGGTTCGACTCCCACCTCCGCAAAAAATAGGGGTAGTAGCTTAAATCGAGAGACTGGCAATAAGCCCAGGGATGCGGTGTCGAAATCCGCCTACTCCACCATTTTTAGAAGTGCAACACCAGGGACCTAGCGATAGTATCCCACCAGACGAAAGGCAAGACCCAGATTGCACGGCATCTTGTCCCACCTCTCAGGTTGTTGGGTTTAGATTCATAACTCAATAATAGGAGACTCACAATGAATTCAGCAGATACCTTTACCGTACTTGCCGGGAACTTCAAAGAAGTTTACGGCGATTTGCACAATGTTATTCCCGATACCGCCAAGCTTATGAAGATGATTCCGTATAAGCCGAAAGCGAAGATCGGTAACGAATACGTCGAAGCTGTGAAACTCACCCATGAACATGGCGTGACGTACTCCCAGTCCGACAACAACGCTGGTGCGCTCGTGACGTTGACGACCCCAGTGCCCCTGACGCTCCTCGACGCGAAAGTTACCAGCTCTGCCATGTTGCTTCGTGCGCAGATCGGTTACGACGCGTTTGCTCGCGCGGAAGGCGGAGACAAAGTGGCGTTCAAAGATGCGTCCGAGCTCGTCGTTGAAGACTTGCTCGAATCTATCACGAAGCGCCTTGAGATCTCCCTTCTCTACGGGTCCTCACCGACCGGAGTTGGCGGAATTCCTCAGAATGGTTTTACGAATACGACGACTGCCTTCACGATCGTCCTGTCCCCGGCCCAATGGGCGACTGGCGTTTGGGTTGGATCAGAAAACGCTCACATCGACGTGTACCATGGATCGACGAAGATGGACCCGACGGCGGATATGATTATCACTGCAATTGATGTTGATAATTACACCATCAGCGGAACCATGAATGCGGCCGATGCTGGCACACTCACCACGTACGTTGGCTCTAACGCTGATGCTTTCATCGTGTTCAGCGGAAGCTACGGTAATGAAATGATCGGGCTTGATGCGGCTGTGTTGTCCGCCTCGACCCTGTGGAACATTGCTAATACGTATGCTCTGTGGAAAGCGAACGTCTATAGTTCGTCCTCGGCTAACCTGACAATGGGTAAGCTGCAGTCCGCGATTCAGAAAGCCGTGCAGAAGGGCCTCGATGGCGACGTTAATGTCGTCGTGAACCCGGCTACATGGGCGACCCTCAATACCGACATCGCCGCTCTCCGACGTTTCGTCGAAGATTCTACGGAAGGCGAGTTGGGCGTTGAATCCATTAAGTACCTCTACAGCGGGGGCAAGATGGACATTGTGTCGTACAACCTCGTGAAAGAAGGCGAGTGCTTCATCCTCCCCAAGAAAGGCGTGAACCGGATCGGCGCGGCTGATATCGGCTTCAAGCTCCCTGGCGGAGACAATGGATTCCTGCACGTCCCTGACCGGATGGGCTACGAATTCAGACTGTTTAGCTCTCAGGCGTTCTTTACGCCTTTTGTTGCTAAGCTCGTCAAAGTCACGAACATCGTCAACAGCTAAGCTAGACTCAGCGCAGATGGGACGGCAAATCCCTCCCTGCGCTGGGATGTAGCCTAAATGTTAGACAAACAAGGAGAACGTTAAAATGAGTTCACGATTACGATTCGATATGCTAGTGGGCCGTTCGGGAAATTCTGTTAAATACAATCTTCGACCTTTGGCGGGTTTTCAGCCTGGGGCGCTGGAAAGATGCGGAAGCTTTATCAGCGACTTCGCTGGCGGCGTCCACTCGGGGCTTATTCATTTGGCCACGAACGTTGTTGATGCCTCCGGTACGGTTTCCCTTAGTTCCTTCAAAGCCGGTGATACGGTTACGGTTGGCGGTAAGGTCTTCGGAGCTTCTGAGGTCCCTACCCATAACTACCTAGCCTCGGCTGCCACTTATGCCGCTCTAGCTAAAACAGCTGTTACCAATACGGGTCTCACGGTTCTGAAAGGCGATTTGGCCGGAGCCACCATGACTGGGTTCCCCCCTGGAACGGCGACCGGATCGGTTCACTATGGCGACGCCACTTGGGCCGCCGCTCTGGTTGACTCAGAAGCCGCTTGGGTTGCGTTGGCCGCTCGTACACCGTACACCGACTTGTCTGCTACTGACCTGGGCGGTTATACGGCTGCACCGGGTAACTACAGCACTTCCGCTGCGGCTACATGGGGCGCTGGTGCGCTCACATTAGACGCGGGCGGTAATCCTGCCGCGGAGTTTGTTTTCCACATCGGTACATCCTTGGCGATGCCCGCTAGTGGAAGTATTGTTCTTGCTAACGGCGCCCAAGAGAACAACGTTTACTTCATTACGGGTACAACGTTCATCTTTGGGGCTACTTGCACTGTGTACGGTACGATCATCGCTGGAACCGCCATTACGTTTGCGGCCTCTAGCGTGTTGCATGGTCATGCGCTTGTGCGCGGTGGAACGGGCGGAACGTCCATTACATTCCCTAGCGCGGGAGCTGTCACGGTTATTTCTGGTACCGCGACATCCAACCCCATCGTTATTGGGGCGACTGATACGATCACAGCGGCTAACATTGCCGCCGCGATCAATGCGGATACTAGCCTGAATCAAGTCGTCGTTGCCTCGTCTTCGGGAGCGGTAGTTACTATCGCTTCTATCGTTGGCGGAGTCATCGGCAACTTCATCACCCTAGCCATCTCAGCGGACGGGGAAGTTAGTGGATCTCACCTGTCCGGCGGATCACAAGATGCGGAAGTGGTTATGTACAACGGTATTCGTGAAGCTGGTAACGCTGGCGTCACGATCTAAATCAATCGGTTCGGGGGTAATCCGATAAACAAAACTCCCACAATTTTTTAGGAGACTAAATGCCAATCCCACAAACATTCCATGGCGCGGTTTACCAGATCCCAGTACAGGGTGACTTGCACTGGGCACCCCCGTTGACGCGATACCTCGTCGCCCTGGGGACTTACTCCCTTACCTCTGCGGGGGGTACGTATACCCTCACCGGTGACCTAAACCTTGGTAATGCTTTTGGTGTGTTTGCTAAGTATTTTACAAGCGGATCAACCCTCCCATCTACAGTCGGGAGCATCCGCTTGGCCAATTTGGATACCGTCGGATGGCGCAATTTCGCCAGTAGCGGAAACCTCCTGCTTGGGGTGAATGGCTCCGACCAACTTACCTTTGATGGGGCTCCTCTCCAGCCGTTGCTCACCCTAACGGACGGACAGATTTGGATCGGGGATGGAACAAATACCCCCATCGGACGGATTCTAACCGGGGACGTTACAGTAAGCGACACCGGCGTAACTTCCATCGGGGCGTTGAAGATAACGAACAGTATGGTGAGCGGTACGGCCTCTATCGCCTATTCTAAGTTACTTCTGACCGGCTCCATCGCCAACGCCGATATCTACTCCTCCGCCGCCATTGCTTACTCGAAGCTGTCACTTTCCGCCAGTATCGTGAACGCGGATATCGCTTCTAGCGCGGCGATCGCGTATTCTAAACTGGCGGCTCTTACGGCCAACCGCGTTCTATTGTCTGACGGCTCTGGCTTTGTTTCGGCGTCGTCCATTACTAATACAACCCTCGGATTCGTGGACGCTACATCGTCTATCCAGACCCAGATAAATAGCAAACAGGCCACTTTAACCACCGGAAATCTTACAGAGGTAACTTCCTCCGTTCTTACCATTACAGGTGGTACAGGGGCCGTTATCGGCTCAGGAACGACCATTCTAGTGAAGCAGGCTAGCGGAAGCGTGTCCGGATTCTTGTCCTCCACAGACTGGACCACTTTCAATTCGAAACAGTCCACTTTAACTCTCGGTAATTTGACGGACGTTGGAACCGACGGCTTGGTAGTCACGGGGGGGACCGGCGCAGTAATCGGGACCGGTACCTCACTCGCTCAGCACGTTGCAGATACTACTCATAACGGTTACTTATCTGCAACGGATTGGAACACGTTTAACGGGAAACAGAGCACCCTGACCCTCCCCCTTACCGTTGCCAACGGTGGGACGGGGGATTCTTCTCTTACCGCCTATGCCGTTTTGACTGGCGGCACAACTTCCACGGGGGTTGTTCAATCCGTCGCGGGCGTTGGCACTAGCGGGCAGGTTTTGACCTCTAACGGGGCGGGGGCGTTACCCACCTTCCAGACCGTGACTGGCACCGGAACGGTAAATAGTGGGACAGCGGGGGACGTAGCCTATTATGCTACTTCGTCTACTGCGGTATCCGCCACCGCCGCTTTTACAGTCGGGGCTAATGGGCCGAATGGAATTACCAAGGGGACGAATACTAATGATAGCGCGGCTGCTGGAATGGTTGGGGAATACATCGAAAGTGTGGTTAGCTCGAATACAAGCGTGGGCACGTCTGCCACCGCGTTTGACATGACTTCCGTTGCTCTATCGGCGGGCGATTGGGATGTTACGGGTTTTTCCGTTTATACTAGGCACGGGGCTACAGTAACAAACGCTGAAGTAGACTTATGGATTAGCACGACCTCGGGAAACTCCTTTACTGGGTCTGTTCAGGGGAACAACTTTGACACAAGGCAGGCCGAGATCCCCGTTGCCTATGGTACTGTAGGAATGGTAATACCCGCCTATCGAATGTCCGTATCTGGTCCCACTACCGTTTATCTAAAAGGATACTACGAGGCGTATTCGGCGGCCACCCCCCAATTCACATGTCGATTAAGCGCTAGGAGAACAAGATAATGGTCCTTTATACTTCTGATGGATGCACCTATACGGGAATGGACGAGGAAACCGTTATACGCCTTCGTTTAGAATTAGGCCGAACTACCGCATATATAAGCAAAGACTCTTACGACGCAATTATTCAGTCGCAGCGGACTAGATAATATGAGCATACCTTTAACGGTTAATGGCGTAACGATCCAGTTCCCGTCCCAGTTCGACAAGAATTGGGCCGCCCCGGTGGACAACTGGGCGATAGCCGTTACAAACGCCCTGAAACCCCTGACCGGGGGATTCTTAACCCTTTCCCCTAACCCGTCTAGCGGTATCTCTTTTGCCAACGCTACGAATACGGGCTTTTTAGCTCTTACAGTTAATGGGTCGAACCAATTAACCTTTAATGGTGCCCCGATCGGCGCCTCAGCCGCCCTAACCAACGGCCATATTTATGTAGGTAACGTGACAAATAACCCGGCGGACGTAGCCATGACCGGGGATGTCACGATCTCGAACACCGGTGTTACCACCCTGGGGGCCTTAAAAGTATCCGATTCCCAAATCGCTACCCTAGCGGGTATAGCGTTCACTAAATTGGCCTCTACGAGCCCCTATTTCTGGTACGTCGCCAATTCTACGGGGGTATTGTCCCCGATGGGGGTTACGGCATCAAGAGTGGTGATTACCGACGCTAATGGGCTTCCTAGCGCGTCTACGGTCACTCCTACGGAGCTTGGGTATGTTAGTGGCGTTACATCCGCCATTCAATCCCAATTCGCTACGGTCAATAGCACCTTTCTTCCAGTCGCTGGCGGAACAATGTCCGGCAATATTAGTATGGCGTCCAATAAAATCACTGCGCTTGCTAATGGCTACGCCGTGGGCGATGCCGTTTCGTACGGCCAGTTAAGAATTCTACAGGTTGTCAACGCTACTCACGCCGTTGAATTTGATACCGCCTCTGCGTCGTTTGTAACTACCGGTCTAACAGCAAATATCACGCCCACTTCTGCATCCAGCAAGATATTTATTATTGCCACGGGGACCTTGGCCTCTAATAGTAACTCGTCCGGTAAACGGGTGGCCGCCACTATTTCGGGAACCACTAGCGGCGATATTGGCGGAATTCCAGGTATTGCGGCAACCGATCTCTCCAGTGCCGGGGGGATTGGAATTACCCCTTGTACTTTGACCTATTTGGACAGCCCCGGCACTACGGCCACACAAACATATAGTGTCAAAATAAAAATAATCGACAGCCCTACAACGGCCCAATGGGGAACCGGCGGAACGCTGCAGTCGATAACGCTTTTTGAAATAGCCTAAAGGAGGCAATATGGAAGATAACGATATGCGAACGATGCTTTTAACCGAGCTGATCGACAAGATGCACGGCCGCCTTGCCGACAAAATGTTCCCGCCCGATCCGTCGTTAGACGACCAACCCGCCGCCTCCGGAATCCCTGAGAGCGAAGCCGAGGAAGCGGAAGAGAAGATTGACGTTGATGGCGATGCAACGGAACCCACGGATGACGAATTGGACGAGATGCTTAAGAGCTAGGAGTCACAATGATTGACTACACAACGAACGGCCTGGTCGCGTCTATTAAGCGGAGGATTACTCTCCCCGACGCCCAGAACCTTTACGCGCCCGACGACCTGATTGCCTTCATGGGGGACGAGCTGTCCAGCACGATTGTTCCCCTGGTGCACTCGACTCAGCAAGAATATTGGGTTGTTAGGATGGATATTCCTTTGGTTGCTAACCAATTGAACTACACCATCCCGATTCGTGGTGTTGCCAACGGTCTTCGCTTGCTTACCCTCGTAGACCCCAACGGTAACGAAGTGATGCTGTCAATGCTTCGCCCAGAGAACACGGCAAATACGTATAACTGGTTATCCCCGTATTCTACGTCTACCCTGTACGGGTTTACGATGGAAGACGACCACATAGTAATGTTTCCCAAGCAGTTCGTTGTCAACCCGGACAGGAGCCTGAGGTTTAGGTTCGAACGCCAGCCATCACAGCTATGCGCTACTACGGACGCCGCTCAGATCGTGTCCATTGCCGGTGATGTCGTAACAGTGGATAATGTTCCTTCTGCGTGGGCGGTTACGGACTTGGTTGACTTGATCAAAGGTGGTCCGGCGTTTGTTTCTAAGGGTGACGACCTCGTTATCACCAACCTTAACGTTGGTACTTCAGAGATCACCTTTGCGGCTCTCCCGGCAACAGCGGCCAAGGATGACTGGATTGCCCTAGCGGGCACGTCCCCTATCCCGCAGATCCCTTACCAGATGTTTCCTTATTTGGCACAGTGTGTTGCCATCAAGGCCCTGGAAGGAATGGCGGATCTGGAACCGTACAACGTTGCGGTTAAGCAACGGGAACAAATGAAAGAAGACTTGCTGAAACTCATGCAACCACGAGATATGGGAAATGTCCAAACCGTAGTTAACCGTGGTGGCCTGTTTGATGCGGGTCAATTCTGGGGATGGGGTGGCGGGATGGGTGGTTGGTAATGCAAAGCCTATTGCTAAAAGCAAAAGGGATCTACTCGTTTCCAAACCCGCTGGGCTCAGTCCCAGAGGGTGCGCTGTCGCTTGCCCAAAACGCCGTCATTGATCGCGATGATACGATTGAGACTAGGCGGGGAAATAAGCAGTATGGTATTACTTTAACTGCACCCTTTCAGGCCATGTACAATTTCGATACCACCCTCATGGGGTGGGACGGCACAAACTTCTGGTATGACTCCGACGCGGCTGGTACGTGGGTGATGTTGACTGGGAACTACGCGGCTCCCAGCTCCACATTCCGGATTAAGGGCGTCGAGGCATCATCCAATCTTTACTTCTCTACCTCCACGGGGGTTATCGGTTTAACAGCTCCTAATAGCACGCTCTACCCGGCCGGCGTCCCTTATCCCTTGGATAGTTCGGCTACGCTCAATACATCAGTCGGTGCCTTCTTCACCGTCGCCCAAACGGTAGGATACCGCCTGACGCTCGGCTATACCGACACGAATAACAATCTCCATATCTCGGCCCCGTCCCAGAGACTCGTAATCTCAAATCCCGCCGCCGGATCAGCCTCGACCGTCACGGTCAAATGGTACATTCCTCCTACAGCGGTTGTCGGATGGTTCTACCAGCTCTACCGTACAAAGCTATCCGCGTTTGTTAGCGGAGTCGCCATTGATCCAGGGGACGAGTGCTACCTCGTTGTACAGAAGACCCTATCGGCGACGGATATCTCTAATGGGTTCATAACCTACACCGATCAGACCCCCGATGTTCTACTGGGTCAAACCCTATATACGAATCCGTCTCAACAGACAATCGCGGGAGCGAACTATCAGCCCCCACTGGCGAAGGACATGGTATTTTATAAGGGCAACTTGCTCTATGCCAATACGGCAACCAGGCAACAGGCCGTTATAAATATGATCGCGGTCCCGGCAAACGGGGATACCATCACGATAGGCGGAGTAGTCTATACTGCTCAGGCAACCGAAACAGCGGCCTCGGGTATATTCAAGGCGTTCACTGGCGGGACGGTTGGACAAAATATCGACGACACGGCCCGTTCCTTGGTTCACGTGATTAACACCTATACTTCCAATACGGTCTACTGGGCGATCTACACCAGCGGATACACCTCTCTTCCTGGGCAGATTACTCTGCAAGAGAGGGGCATAGGCGGTGTGGCCTTTGCCATCACATCATCGGCCGGTACAGTCTACTCGCCACAAATTCCCGCTTCTGGTACTTCTTACAGTTCCACCAACAATGTAAACAAGCACTACATCTACGTATCTAAAATTCAAATCCCCGAAGCGGTCCCCCTGGGTAATTTTATACCGGTCGGAACTTCGGACAAAGCGATTCTCCGTGTCCTAGCCCTCCGCGACAGCATCTTTGTGTTCAAAGAGGACGGCATTTACCGCATCCTAGGCACGGACATCACTAATTTCTCGGTGTCCCTGTTCGATAGCACAGTCATCTTGACGGCCCTCGATTCCGCCGTATTGCTCAATAATCAAATCTGGGCCATGACGAACCAAGGCGTAGTCGCTGTGAGCGACTCCGGAGCCGTGATTATGTCACGAGCTATAGAGAAGGATCTTATAACTCTATCTTCCGCGCAGTTCACGCATTTTGCCTCGTCTACCTTTGGCATCCGATATGAGAGCGACCGCCATTACGTAATGGCCTGCCCCACTAACTCCACGGACGCGCAAGCCACCCAGATGTGGGTTTACAACTTTCTTACCCAGGCATGGACTAACTGGCCCATCACCATAACCGCCGGTATTGTCTCGCTTCAGCCGGACGACAAGCTGTATCTCGCGCGTCCCGATGTTCATTTAGTCACCCAGGAAAGAAAGGACTGGACGATATTCGACTATGCTGACTTTGAGTTTCCGATAACCGTTGTCAGTAGCGTTGGAACCTCTCTTACTGTGACAAGCTCGGCCAACGCCGTTGTTGGAAGCACGGTATACCAGGTTGACGCCCTTGGTAGTTTTGTGGGTAAGTCGATCATTACCGGAGTGCCCGATGGTTTTACCATTGCCGTTACGGAAACAATCGCCTGGGTAGCCGGAGCCGCTACGCTCTACAACCCCATCTCCGTGGGCGTTCAATATACTCCGATTGGCGGTAACTTTGCCTGGGTCAAGCACTTCCAGGACTTCGAGGCATTCTTTCGCGAGGCTACCTTTGTTAATCTTACCTTCGGATTTTCGTCTGACTTTGCATCGACAGAAGAGACAACCGTCATCAACCCGATAAACGGTCTGGGCTTCGGGGAAGTACCGTTTGGCCAAGAGCCATTCGGCGGTACTGGAACCATTCCGCAGGTCGCTAGGACGCTTGTCCCGCGCAACCTAGCCCGCTGCCATTGGCTCACACCGTCAATCGTGCATAACGAGGCCATATCGAACTTTGCTTTGACGGGTATTAACTTCTTCTATACGTACGTTAGCAGTAGAGTTAAGTAACCCTTGGCAAACCAACTAACTCCTGGTAGACTAGATCAAATGAAAATCTGTTCAAAATGTAAGCTCCACAAAGACGACGCGTCCTTTTCAGTAGACAAGTCTAGGGCGTCTGGGTTATACCCGTCGTGCCTTTCATGTTGCATGGTGGCCTACCATAAGTCTCGGGGGCTATTCCCGGACAGGGTTAAAATGCAGAGCAGAAAGCAACGCAAACTGCATCCCGAGCGAAATAGAAACAAATACCTTAAGGCGTTCTACGGGATTTCGTTAGACGAGTACAACGCGCTGGCGAAGAGTCAAAATAATCGTTGCGCCTTGTGTTTTAAGCATGGGGGCGACATGAAAAAGGCCCTTTGCGTGGATCATGACCACAAAGGCAAGAAGGTTCGCGGGTTGTTATGTTTTGAATGCAACGTCATGCTCGGTATGGCGAAAGATAGCATTTTGGTACTGAAGAACTCTATTCAATACCTGCAACGATTCATCTAGGGGAACTCCGATTTATCAACCTTTATTTACTCGTGTACTGAAAGAGGACTTGGGAAAGGATGCTCCCAAGTGGGCAGACAAGCTCACCTATCAGTTGAACCTGATTACCGACTATCTAAAGACCGCGTTCGCTAAGGGAATCACGTTTAGGGATAACATGATGAATCCCGTAAAGGTCCTCACGGTTAAGTCCACGGGTACACCGGCGCTTGATACGGTGAGCTTTCTTGTGGCCCTTCCGTCGGGCTATCAGCCGCTAGGCGTACAGATTCTAAACTGCATTGATCTATCTGGGGTTGTCGTAGGTGCCCCGGTCGCTTGTGAGATGTTACCAGGCACACAAAACGGAGACGTGGTAGTTCGGGCAATATACGGTCTAACCGCCGGACATTCATATTCCCTGACTTTCATGGTTTATTAATATGGCAACAGTAAATCAAGACACCCAGGACCCCAATCAACAGGCCCCCGCAGGCGGACCCGTTAGTATCTCTGGAACCGCTGGCGCGTCAGCGAGCGCGGGACAAGGGGCAGGAGTCGGAGCCCCCGGAGCGGCTTCTCCCGTTTCCACCCAGCAACCCCAGACGAATAACGGGTATACCGATGTTGGCTCCTATCTCGACGCCAACCAATCTGGTAGTGCGAAGATGGGGTCGGATGTCGCCGGGAATTTATCTAACGCGTACAACCAAACAAAATCCGGAATTGATACCTCTGCAAACGATGTCATTAACCAAGTAAACCAGGGATACACAAAATCCAACTCAGATTTGATTAGTCAAGTGGCCGCCAATCCTACGGCTTCCGCTTCTAATCCCGACACCTTGTCGCAGTTCCAGGGGCAACTAAACGATACCTATACCGGCCCCACGAACTGGGCGGACCAAGGAACGCAACAGGGAAATGTTGCTACCGCTCAGCAATACGGCAACCTGGCCAACACCCCAGGCGGACTAAACGTGTACGCCCAGGAATTAGAAGGCCCCCAGGCGTCCCAGGGGGTTAATCAATTAGACTCCATGCTCCTCGGAGGGAGTCCGACAGCCATGGGTAGCATTAAGGCCGCCGCCGACCCCTATTCAACGCTTACCGACTATCTTAACTCCCAGGGGACCGGCATAACAAACGCCATTGGACAGGGACAATCCGACGCCGCTGGAGCCTCACAAGCCGCGCTAGGGGCGTTTACAGGGGCGAACGGTACGCTGACGAACCTAAACAACCAAATCGGTAATGAGCTCTCCACGGCTCAGACCGGATATGATGCCGCAACCGGGGCAAACTCCGCTCTGAAATCCGGTATCAACAGCGGTACGCTGACCCCCGAACAGATTCAGTCATTAGGCATGACACCTGACCAGTATGCCGCTTTAAACGCCGCCCAATCTCGGGCGAACACTAGCCAATACATGACCGGGCATAACTTCGGTGCCGCGTCTGCTACGGGGCAAGCCGACTTGAGCCCATTCCTAACGCAACAAGCGACCGCTGGCCCCAGTGCTGGAACCGTGGCCACTCCGCAGGAATACGCACAAATGGCGGCCATTCAACAGCTCCTAGGGGGACAAAACCCCACCGGAAACGCTATTAACCCGTCAAACTCTGCCCAGGCGGGAACCTATAACCCAGCCGGAGTGAATAGCAAGTTTGATTACGCGGGAGCTTTAGCCGGGGCGACCGGCCTAGGGGACCAAGAAAGACAGGCCGCCCAGGACCAGGCGAACCAATTGACATCCGCGGCCGATCTATCCCACGCTCAGTCACAGCATGGTAGCGGTTTTGTTACTGGTCTGAACAACTTCGGAAATTCGATAGTTGGTACGAAAGGCCCCCAGTTTTCAACTGGCAACTTGGCGCATGGCGGGGAAGTTAAAAGCATCGACGAATATCTAGACTCGAAGAAGGGGAAATAAAATGGGACTTTTTGATAATAGCGCCGGAACAGAAGACTCACAAAAAGCGATTGCCGCCCTCGAAGCGGTCGGTGTTCCTAACGCCTCGCAACTAACCCTACCCGAACTACAGAAGTATGTCTCGGCGGGTGTACTGACTCCCCAGCAATACCAGGCGATTAGCGCCGATCCCAATTCCTATCAACAGATTACTGGTGCCACGGACCAGAGCGGAACGAACGCCCAGAAGGCGGCCCTTCAGCAACTGGGCAGTATCGCCCAGGCTGGCGGTAGCACCCCAATTAACCAGGCAAACCTACTTAATAACGTTAACCAGACGAACCAAGCTATGCAGGCCGCCCGTTCTGGTATTATGGAAAATGCCCAGGAACGCAATGTATCCGGGGGGGGAATGGACCTGAACGCCGCGTTAATGAACGAGCAGGCTAACGCCCAAACCGCCAACTCGGGTGCAGTGAACGCCGCCGCTAATAATGCCCAATTGGGGTTGAATGCTATTGCCCAACAGGGTACAGTCGGATCCAGTTTGCAGGGACAAGCAAATCAGATGTCCCAGGCCCAGGCGCAAGCGGCCCAGCAGATAGGGCAGTACAATAGCCAATTGCAGAGCCAAGCGAATCAATATAATACCCAGAATGCAAACTCAGCTCAGGCCGCGAACTTGGCTAATGCTCAGAGCCTATCGGGGGCAAATACCGACCTGGCGAACCAACGAACACAGTATAACGCGGCGGTGCCACAGACCGTATACCAGGACCAGATGCAGAAGGCGTCAGGAGTGGCAGGAGCATACAATAATGCCGCTGGTATTGCACAAAACGCACAGAACAACCAGAACGCCACCACGGGCGCATTGCTCGGTACGGGTGCAAAGCTCGGGGCCGCTTATATGACTGGCGGTGCATCTGCCGCCGCCCCCGCAGTAGCCAAAGTAGCTACCTCTTCGGACGGATATAACGTCGCCCACGGTGGAGAGATTCCAGAACAGGTGCAATGCTACGCGGAAGGCGGAGAGGTTCACGATCACAAGCTCTGCATGATGGCGGGAGGCGGTGTACCCGGGGATGATTCCCAGATGGACCCTGGCGTAGACTCCACCGAGAATGATACGGTGCCGGCTAATTTGTCTCCGCACGAGATTGTATTGCCAAGGTCGGTTGCACAGGCACCAGACGCCCCGGAACAGGCCGCGCAGTTCGTACAAGGCATTAAAGGCGGCCAACAGCCGCAGGATACGACCGGGTTGTCACCCACAGTCGGCTCCTTTCAGGAAGCACTAAAGATACTTGAGGCCAACGGCCTAGAACTTCGTTTGACTAGCGGGAGTAACTAACATGGATAACGATAACGGAACGCTTGCGGGTTTCCGCGACCTTTTAAAGAAACTACAGGGGGATAGGACCGGCGCAGCCAACGCGGACGCCATTGATCCTGTTATCTCATCGTCCGATACAGCAAAGAACCCCAACGAGAAGAGGGGCATGAAAGAGGAGGCCGGGAACTACTTTGACGGCGGAGATGTTCCAGATCCGACTATTGACCAGGGGTTCCTGGATAAGCTGAACCAAGGTACGGCTATGACCCCAGAACAAGACCCCCAAACCCCCTCATTAAGCGATACGACCTCAGCGGTTAATAACGCTCCTGACACTAACTATGGCTTCTACGGCGACGTTAGCGCAGATAAAAGAGCCGCATTGTATAAGAGTCTCCTGGATCAGCAACGCTCACCAGGTAACCTTATCGCCCAGGGCATCGGCGGACTTGGGGATGCGTTCTCCGCTCTTGGCGGGAAGAGCACCGACTTTCAAAACCAGGTCGCGGGCGTTGCGGCTAAGAACACGGAAAACCGCATAGGGGCCATGGATACCCAGCGCGGTCAGAAAATGCAGGACATGCAAGCGAATCAGGAGGGGCAATTAAACGATCCTAGGTCCCCGCTTAGTTCGTCTATGCGCAGTCTCTTCCAGGCTAACGGTATGCAGGTCGGCAGCAATATGCCGGGAAGCCTCCTACTGAAAATATCCCCTGACCTAGGTAACTTCGCGCTAAAATCCGCTACTTTAGGTGTACAAAACAAAGTGGCAGAAGGAAACATTGCCAACCAGCAGTTGGAACGTACTCAGGCGGAATTGAACCAGAAGAACACGGCGGAGAAACAAGCGGCGGATATCGCCAACGCAAAAGCGGAAAGGGACCAGAAGCAACAGGAAATTAATACGGCCGCAGACGAGAAGGCGGCCACGCACTATATCGTGGATCATAAAGCGGCTATGGCCGCCAGGGCGAGACTCGCGCAGGGGTCATCTGGACGGTCCCCAATAGGTCAGACGATCGACCACCCTAGCGGCGCTAAAATCACGAGAATAAACTAATGGCTACTTACCAAGTTGAAACACCGGACGGGGCGAAGTACCGTATCGAGGCGGCCTCTGAAGACCAGCTTAATTCCGCGGTTAACGATCTGGTGAACCCTTCAGGAGCAGACAAGGGATTTCAGCTAATGAGCGAAGATGGCGGGGCGACCGATAACCAGAGCAAGCCCAACGACTCGATGGCAAACTACTGGAAACAGAAAGGGGACTACCCTGAGGCCGGGGCGGAGAAACCGGTAGAACAACGACTGGCGGAAAATGCCGTTGCAGCGGGATCGGGGGCGATGATACCCAGTGGGGTTGCTAGCGTCGCTGGGCTCGCAAAGGACGCCCTGGGGGGGGCGGGAGAAAGCACATCGACGTTGGCCAAATACGCCGGAAGATTTGGAGAGAACCAGATGGGAAAGTTGCACGGCACATCTGAGGCACAGTTTAAACAACTTGGACAGGAAGGATTTGGTAACAGCATGCGGGCCAGCTATGACCTAGGAGACGCCAACCTGGGCCTAGGGTCCATCGGTAGGGAACAGGCGGTAAATGAACGTGTGGCCCAAATCGGATCCGACTTGAACGACGTTAGATCCCAAGCCGCAGCAAACGGCCCCAATATGACTCCGCAGGAAATGGCGGACTCTATCCAACAGGCAAAAGGAGCAGATTACGCACCGGGGGGTAAGCACTTCGGGGAAGAGGAATCCTTTACTAAAAACCTGGAAAATATTCGTCAAATGCCAGAGGGCGGTATTGAAAACTTTGCCCAGCGGGCTAGCGAAATCAATGGGAACGCCGCCGGAAGCAAAATGGTGCTCCCCGCCAAATCAGCGGCGGAGACAGACATCGCTGGACAGATGAGCCATATCAACGACGCCAACATCACTAAAAATCTTCCCGGAGACGTGGCGGACCATTACGGCGCTTTGAAGGAGCAATTCGGATATGCTAAAAATCTACAGCCCATGGAAATGCGGGGGCAGGCAAAAGAGGCTTTGCGCCCCACGCCAAATACCGCCTTTGGTATGGTAAAAAGCATTGCCCATTCCGCAGTGGGTGGCCCCAAAATGGGGGCCCAGGCGGGATTTGGATCCGAGGCGGCCCTAAATGGCATCTCCCGGATAGTAAACCTAGTCAAAACCAATCCGGCGTCTTTCGGGAAGTTCGCCCCCGCTATGCTACAGGCGTATCAAGGCGGAGGAAGCGAGGGCGTAGCGGCTACTCATTACGTGCTATCCCTACAGCATCCCGACTACAACGCCATGACCCAGGAACAGCCTTAGGGTTATTCTTCGTCTGTGGCCTTTGTCCAAGGGGTGTCTATGGCGTCAAGGAAAAGAATACCACCGATGATCCAATGTCCGATGCTTATGAGCCAGATCGTAAACACGATGTATAACAGGACCGATATTTTTCTCATTGTTTAATACCCCCGCCATTAGTATACCCGAATTAAAGCCTTTGTCAAGGGATAAATTATGAAACTAACCGATAGAATGGATCGCATCGAAGTAGCCGTAGAAAAGCATTTTGAAGAGTCCGGCGAGATTAGAGCGGATTTGAAATGGTTAAAGAAGTCGTTTTGGTTGCTAGTCGGCCTAGTTGCTTCAGCTATCATAGAGAGGCTATTGCGCGGATAGGTATTCCCAATGAGAATATGCCCTGGGTGCTCTAGGTCGGTTAAGGAACAGACGAAGGTTGTACAAGATAGAAAGACGGGTAAAAGGTGGCTGATCACATACTGTGAGAGTTGCCATTTTAATTTTGATCTTGCACCGGCGGAAGGGGAAGTGAGCCAAAAGGAGATAGCGGTCATTATGGAGCAACCGGGGATTCCCCTATGGAACCATACGGAGTTTATCTGATGGACATAAAAATCACTAGGCTTGACCAGACAATCGACGGAGTTTTTGGACATCTTACTATGGAAGGTTTTGATTGTGTTACTCTAGAGAACGGTAAGTTGTCTATGCCGCCTGGGACATACACGGTAGGGACCTACGACTCCCCCCACGCGGGGCACCCCCTGCCGATCCTGCGGGACGTGCCGGGCAGGGATTTTATTGAAATCCACTGTGGCAACTATCCCGAGGATAGCAAAGGGTGCATCTTGGTAGGAATGAGGAGGGTACAGGACACCGTTGAGCGGTCTAGAGAGGCGTTCGAACAACTCTTCCCCCCGATCCAAGCCGCCATCGTACGCGGGGAGCCGGTTATTCTAACTATTTACTAGACCCTTTGGATAGTCCAGGAGTCCTCACGGCGCAAGGCGACCAAACCCTCGCTGATCTCGGATTCCTTGGCCTTTCCCTTAACTATGGCGTACCATCTGAACTGATACCTGCATCCATAAATGACTCCTTCTGGCAGGGGCAGAAGTAACTGGATAACATTGGTCAATGTACCCGGGAAAATCATCGGCTCGACCATCTTCCATTTACGTTTTTTAACTTGATCCTCCACAGCCGACATAAACTCCCACAGCGTTTCTTTATCGGCCTTATAGCATACTCGTAATCTCATTTTCCTCCCCGTACTAGCCTCTTCAATTCCTCCACGGTCATACCCCTTCCCTTTTCCTTCCTAAACAACTCCATAACCAGTTTAAGCCTCTTTGAATTAATCGCGGCCATTATTTTCCCCCGGCGGTCATAATTTGTATACATATTGGCATTCACAGACTATCCCGCTAGGGGTCAATAGCACGTAGCGGCATTTTTCGTGCGCCTCATTATATGATTTCATCGCTTTGACTGCTTTACGTAGACTGGCAAGCGTAAACTTTTTCATTGCCCAAGACCCCTAAAGAAACGGTACGAACATGCAAACGATCACCATATAAACTACCATGATAACTAACGCGAGAACTCCTATCGTTGCGACCCAATCCATTTCGTCCATTATTTCCCCCCGTCCGCAACGGCTTTTAAAAACGCTTTCACATTCTTAACAGGGATGGCCCCGCCCATGCCCGCCGCCGCCTGGAACGCGTCCAACCCCACCGTAAACTGATTCACCCCTACCAGCCTACCCCCCATATCCACTAACGGACCCCCACTGTTCCCCGGATTGATCGCGGCGCTATGGATAATACTCCCGTTAGGGGTGAAGTTCTCCACCCACCCAAAGCTGACCGTATGCTGTAGTCCGAGTGGTGACCCAAACGCCACGACTGGCTGTCCTATCCTAACGTCTCCCCCCAAGTCAAAGTAAGGGGCATTGGTTAGAGTAGTTACGACAAGGGCCAGGTCGGACTTTTTGTCATACGCTACGACAACCCCTCTGTACACCGTCCCATCGTCGAGTTTAATGTAGATCTTAGCCTTACCATGGTTTACAACGTGGTAGCACGTAAGGATAACTCCGTCTCGGGTTATAAAGGCCCCAGATCCGCAACCCGCCCTATCGCCACGAACGACCCCAACCTTCACAACCTTTCTAGCGCAATCCCTAGCGATCTTCTCCGTCCTGGCCCCTAAGACACATGCGGCCAGCAGAACGGGCAACAATGAAAAAATGGCCGTCTTAATTTTCATTTAATTTTTTCCCCCGTAGTCCAAACAAAGCACCCCTGGCATTGATAGCGATGATATCTACCCGTCTTTCTTATTTCCGATCCCTTGTGCCACATCTTGGTGCCAGATCCGCATACCCGGCAATCGGTAGTATGCACGTTTGGCATGGATTCGGGCGTCCAGGCCCTCAATTTACCATATAATTCCTCGGTAGACAACACGTCGTAGATGTTGTACCGCTTCATCTCGTCCCAGGCCCTTATGTCCCTATCCAGGCATCCTTTCCATAGGCTCATGCCAGGGAAACTGTGGTGCAACTTCTTTTTGTACTTGGTACATAGTTTATCTGTCAAATACTCTAGCTTGTTAGACGTGAACCTAGCGATTCTCTTGGCAATCCTATAGGTATCCAAGTGTTTATACGGGCTGGGCGGCTTCATACCGTTCATGATGAATCGGGCATTGATAACGCGGCTGTCAAAGCTCTGACCGTTTTGCGTGATAGCGATATCCGCCTGATCCAATAACGTCCACAGCGGCTCTAGGATTGGCTTGTCCTTTGACATGTCCTTGGCGTTGCGCTGGTCATAGTACACGATCTTCGATGCCGGTTCCCCCAGCCATTTGGCCGACCATGCCAACATATACGTGTCACTGACTATTTGATTGATCGCGATGAATTGGTCCTTCAGTTCCCAGACGTAGGCGACCATAGGCGCCGTCTCGATATCGTACACCAGAACTTTATTCATTTAGAGAACCCCTTTAGGATTTCTTTAGCGGCCAACCACTTCAGCACCTCGGCCAGGATAATAACGTTTCCCCAAAAAAAGCTTACCACGTAGGCTCTCACTTACCCTCCCCAACAGTTAAATTTTCGAATGCCAACTTATGGGTACGTTTCTTATAGGACGATTTCTCATATACAATCTTATCGTAGTTGTACTCCATAACCAGGATCCAAAGGATCCCCGCGTCCAATAGGACGGCGACGACGGCTATGAGCCTATCCCAGTTCATTTCTTGGCCCCCTTCTTTGAGTTGCACGGAGTGCACAACGGCTGGCATTTACCGTAGATCATCCGCCTCATGTATGGCACTAACTCCTCTAGCGTGTACGCCCTGGTTCCCACCGGGTCTATGTGGTCCCATTCGGTAGCCCGCAACTCACACTTATTACACTTAGTCCAGTTCTTTGCAGCCGATAGGTTGTAGGGTCTGTTCTCTCCGTACTGCATCCATCGACGGCGAACGTCTTTGCATAGGAACATGAGGAACCGTTCGTTTCCAGTGAATTGTTTTTTACCCACTAGTACCCCCTCGTGCAGTCGCACGTGCACGAGCCCTTCTCGCAGAATTTATGCATCGCCGCTCTACAATTTACGCATACGGGAGGATAAGAATATTCGAGTGTCATACTATCCTTTTGCTTCTGTCCATGTCTTACCGTACCCTACCTCGGACCGCAACTTTAATGTCGGCATCCAAGAAACGGGCTGTTCCATCGCAATTTTTAAACGGTTGTGAGTTATAGTTGCAACGGTATCCGGCGAAACTGCCAAAATCTCGTCATGCACCTGCCCCGCGCAATCTACTCCCGCACTAACCGCCCGCTTGATAGCCGTTTTACAAATTTCACCGGCGAGAGCTTGGCAGATGTTCTCGACGAGCTTTCCACCATATATCTTGGATTGCTCAGATTCGTACCTTTTAATAAAATGGTCGTAGACCCATTCATTAGAGAACTCGTCCCAGCGGAACTTGCGAGACGCGACTCTAAGCCCAGGGTATAGCAAACGGAGGCCCGAAGGCAGGGTAAGCGACTCTTTACCAATCTTGAGAAACGGCGCAAACGGAACAGCGTTTCTGCGCCCTTCCCGCAAAAGAGGTAGAAGAGCCTCCGCCCTTTTCCAGAGCTTCGGAATGTTGAAATAAGTTTCGCGGTAGAGCGTAACAACCCGGCGGGCTTCCTTTTCATCGATTTCCTCCCCGATATCTTGTTTAACCTTCGCTTGGAATTTCGCCCACCCCATGTTGTAGCCCAGCCCTAAGATACACGTCTTACCAAACATGCGTTCTTTTGGGTCGGTATGCTTGGTAACCGTTCTACCATAAACCATTGAGGCAAACTCCGAGTAAATATCCCGCCCTTGTGTAAATGCGGCCATCAACTTGGGCTCCTGGGCCAACCAGGCAACTAGACGGGCTTCTATTTGTGCGAAATCACCGACAACAAGCAAGCTTCCTTCTGGAGCCCGGACCGATTCGCGTAACGGGCCACTACGCGGGAAGTTCTGAGGATTGCCCCCGGCCCCACTACCGCCAGAGTAACGGTGAGTCTGGACCGCGCCGGAATACTGAACGTCGAAAGGCCA
>OCZT010002107.1_pt1 | contig 20588 bp, 20 predicted proteins | sample 1539031 | NCBI WGS metagenome assembly OCZT01 (sample SAMEA3539308, study PRJEB22396) | soil metagenome | biome: tundra; feature: field; material: soil | place: USA | collected 2010-05 | depth 0.15 m | reverse complement strand
TTCGCAGTAGCTCAGGTACATGACACGATTCGCAGTAGCTCAGGTACATGACACGGTTCGCAGTAGCTCAGGTACATGACACGGTTCGCAGTAGCTTAAGGTACATGGCATGCTTTTCCTTATGCCTTTTTTGGCTTCTCCGAAAGATGGTTAAATAACGAAATCGACTCATATATGGGCCTTATGGATTTCAATCCGTGAAAATACATGGAAAAATCCCGGTACCAACTCATGTTGCACTGATTGCACTTTATCATTTTAAGATCCTTGTTTGTAAGGTCCCACAGGCTGCCCAGCGGTTTTGCAAGATGCATACACGGGTATATATTAAAGAACCAGTCAACGAACAGCACCTTTGAACCGCCATAGCAGTGATATTCGGCCTTGTCGGGATGGTCAAGATAATTGATTATATTTTTCATCGATGACACATTGTTAAGTATGTGGTATTCCCCTGTTTTTTTCAGGCGTATCACTTCCTCAAGGGCGGTTGTTATCTCTTTGGGCGACAGCTGCACCGATTCGCCGCCGAGCGGGTATACCGTTGACTTGGATATCTCGGGATAATTGACCGATATGAAGTCAAAACCTATTTCTTTTATCTTTGAAAAAAGCTTATCGAGCTTGTCATGGCTTTCCTTCCATATCAGGACGGACGCCATTGTCCTGATATCGTGCTTTTTTGCGAGCTCCACCCCTTTTACAATATGGCCAAAAAGGCCGGGAATGCCGCGGGATCTTTCCACTACTGCGGGGTCATAGGAGTCCAGGGATATACAGAGGAAATCCGTGTGCGCTTCTTTAAGCTTTATAATGTTTTCTTCGGTCAAAAGCCTTGCGTCCGCGTTTAATACGAGCGAGTGGATGTGCTTTTCCGAGCAGTGTTTTATGAAATCATAAACATGCGGATTAAAAAGCGGGTCCCCGCCCGTCAGGGTGATGTGCGCGACGCCCAACTCCGCGAGTTTGTCGATCGCTTTTATGCCGCTTTCCAGGTCGATGACGACTTTTTCCTTTTGCTTCCATATCCCGCAAAACGTGCACTTGGCCGTGCAGCAGTTGGTTATCCCGAACTCCGCGACCCTGATCTTGTTTGTTAAAAACTGTTTTAAAAAATGAGCTCTCTTTTTCCTGATCATATACAACCTCCTGTTAATTTGAGATATAATGATACACTATTTCCCCCTTGAAGTGAAGTGTTTTTTGATTATTATAATATTATGAGACTGCCGGAAAGGACCGCAAGGGGCGGGCAGCATGATATGCTGCCCCTACAAATGCAGGCAGGTATTTATAGGGGAAGCATATTATTCGGTCCACAACGATGGTTTTTAGGGGTTTTCCGGCAGTATCCGGGGACTGTTAAATCGTCATGCCCGTATTTTTTCCATTGACGCGCTGTATTCCCCGCGGCGCGCCGCCCAATTGCACCTGGCCCGGTGATACAGGGCATGCTGTGCCGCCGCAACATTGGCAGGTTCGCCGTGCCATATCTCAAGCGCCGGCTGCTGGATGGCGCGGGCAAACGAAAACGCCAGCGGCCATGGCAGCTGAGGCCCGAACCTGACATTCATGGCGTTCAAACGCGCCGAAGCCAGTTCAGCGGATTGGCCGCCCGACAAAAACGCGATTCCCTGTACAGAATCGGGCACGGCGCGCAGGAGATACCTCACTGTGGCATCAGCCGTCTCATCCACTGTTTCCTGCACAGGACAGGTTAATCCCGGAACCACCATATTGGGTTTTAAGACCATACCCTCCAGCGCCACATTTTGTATGGAAAGCTGGATAAAGACCTCCCGCAGGACTTCCTCTGTCGCCTCTCCGCATTGCTCCATGGTGTGGGAACCGTCCATAAGCACTTCGGGCTCGACGATGGGGACCAGCCCGGCTTCCTGACACAATACGGCATAGCCTGCAAGCGCATGCGCGTTGGCCTTAATGCAATCCCGGCTGGGAATTCCGTCCCCAACGGCAAATATTGCGCGCCATTTGGCAAAACAGGCGCCCATTTTGGAATATTCCCTGAGACGGACACTTAATCCGTCAAGGCCCTCGGTTATTTTTTCACCCGGATGGCCCGGCATGTCCTTTGTGCCGGCGTCAACTTTGATGCCGGGAATTATTCCCGCGGCAATGATCATCTTAATAAGGGGCGTGCCGTCTTTCCCGGACTGGCGTATGGTCTCATCATAAAGTATGGCGCCGTTGATAAACTTCCCCAAACCGGGCGTGGTCACGATCATTTCCCTGTAAGCGCGGCGCGATTCCACGGTTTGAGGTATTCCTGCTTTTTCAAAACGCTTGTTGCAGGTGGGAGTGCTTTCATCCATGGCCAGCAGGCCCTTGTCATCCGCGACCATCGCCTTTGCAACGGATATAATTTGCTGTGAAATCATTTTAAATACCTCCGGAGAATTTTCATAATATTTTTATACGTCCTGCGAATATATTATTACCGTGTAGGGTCCGATATTGATTTTGCCAAAGCACGGCAATCCGTCGGTTTTTCCATCGCGGGCGTCCACATCGGGCGTCTGATGATTCGCAAAATTCGGTCCGTATTTATAGGAATCGCTGTTAAACCGCGTTTTCCACAATCCGGCCCGCGGAAAACCGATGACATAATCATCACGAATTTGATTCGTCATATTCACCACCACTATGGCGCTGTCGGCCGGGCCCTGTTTGTCCCAGCGGTGGAAAGCAATGATCTTGGCCGGGTCGTCAAAATGAAAAACATGGATATTTTGCCCGCACAATCCCCTCGTCACGCCGGGCCGGTTGCGTCTCAGCGCTATCAGGTCTTTGTACATTCCGAGTATGCCGTGTTCGTCCTTAACCCGGGACCAGTCAATCGGGTCCTTATCCTGGAACCAGCGGTCTTCCAACAATTCCTGGCCCTGAAAAAGCATCGGGATACCGGGAGATGTAAGGACAAGCGCGGCTCCCATGGTGGAGCGCTTCTTGGAAAACCAGCTGTCCACATTACCCGGCCAGATTTCCTCGGGCACACGGGAGCGGCCATTGGCGATCTCATCGTGGGACTCGGTAAAAATAATCCGTTTGAAGGCGTCGGGATCGTAGCGGTGTTCGATGGCCGCGCTGACCGCCCCAAGGTTGCGGGACGCATCATCAGGGGATATAATAGCCTGGCGGACGGGATGTACAAATTCGGCATCCCATTGCGCGTTAAAACCAGCGCCGCCCGCTCCCACATCTTTGGTTACCCATGGGTTATTCCTCATACTTTCGCCGATGCTGATCTTTCCGGGAAACCGCTGCTGTATTTCCACATTGATCCACTGCATCAGGCTCCAGCCTTCGGGAATATCATTGGCCGGATTACTGTCATTACCGTCAATACTTTTTATAAAAATAATCATGTCCCAGCGCAGGCCGTCTGCGTGGTATTCATCAAGCCACATCAGTGCGTTATCGGACATGTACTGGCGCACTTCGCCCCGGCCGTAATCAGGGCGCGTTTCGCCCCAGGGTGTCTGCGAACGCCGGTCATTATAAAAATAGATCCCGCCTTTGTCATTTTCGCTCCAGCCGTCAAATTGCCACAGGTCAAGGTCGGATGGGCCGAAATGGTTATAGACAACATCCGCAATGACAGCGATGCCATGCTCATGGGCCGCCTTCACAAACCGCTTGTATGCGTCTGGCCCGCCGTAAATGCTTTCAACTGCAAAGGGATGGGACGGATCGTAACCCCACGAAAAGTCGCCCGCAAACTCGGCTGCCGGCATCACTTCCACGGCATTGATACCCAGTTCCTCAAGATATTGTAATTTTTCAATGGCGCTGTCAAATGTGCCCGGATGCCCCTTTTCTTTGACGTTAAAGGTCCCTATGTGCATCTCATAAATGACAAGCTCATTTCCCGAGGCCATACGGAATTTTTTATTGCCCCAATCAAAGGCTTTAGGGTCATAGATAATTCCGTTGCCGGTTGAGTTTGTAACCTGCCTGACATACGGGTCAATGCGGGATATGATGCCCTTTGGGCCGTGAATTAAATATCTGTACTCATCACCTGTTTTTGCCCCCGGCACTTCGGCAAACCAGTAGCCGTTTTTCTCGCTGGCCAGGGGTGTTGAGGTTTTGCTCCAGTCATTGAAGGACCCTGTTACGTAAACTTTTTCTGCATTTGGCGCCCATACGCGGAAGGCCACGCTTCCTTTACCGGGGATGGCCCCCATTCCCAAATGTTTTGCAGCGTCATCAGTTGTCTCAGGCATTTTTTCCTCCGTTTTTTTGCTTTATAAATCCCTCTATTTTTCCTTCATCCGCTTCAGGATGTCGCGCGCAGATACAAGAGCCAATCCGGGGACAGTGCTGGATTCCAAAGATTTCACAAGGGTTGCGAGCAAATCGTTGAACCCGGGTTCTTTCTGGTTCAGCAAAACATGATGCGCTCCCTGGCGCAATAGTACCGAACCCTCGCCTTTTTTGATCAACTCACGCAATAACGCCGGCCAGGCGGCCTTTTTAAATTTTTTCAATCCTTCGGCAGCCAGCCACGCAACGTCAGCGTCGCTGCCCCCGAGTACTTTCACCAGCGGCGCGATTGCGCCGGCATCACCAATATCGCCGAGCGCCTTGGCTGCTTCCCAGCGTACCTGGTCCAGTTTGGTTTCCTGCAATGCCCTACAAAGCGGCAAGACTGCGGGTTTACCCATGTCCACCAGCGCTTCCCTCGCCTTCTGTCTTGCCGCGCCATCCTTGCCTGCCAGAGAATCCATAAGGGATCCAAGATTTGCGCCTGTCCTTTTTTGTCCGCCCATGATTTTTCCTCCGTTGAAATTGGCATATATTATGTCATATAAAAAATACACCGTAGAGAAAGGTTTTGGTATGTCTTTATTCCGCTTTTAATAGACTTTAATAACCGGAATACACCGGTATAAAAAATGGTTTATGAAGGGATGCGCAACAAAAAGACATCGCAATGGCAGCTTACAGTGAGGGTTATCTTTTCAAAATGCATTACAAATTTCAGCGTTTTTCCCGTTTTCGACACGGCAGCAGCATTATACGTTCCCAAATTATAAATTTATCTCAGCATGATAAACTCGCTTGCTTTGCTTTTCACCCTCCTTCCCGCGCCATCTTCGGCTGTTATAATGTAATAATACATCCCGTTGGCAAGGCTGCCCAGTTCACCCAGGGGGAAGTTGACGTTATAATGCCCGGATATGGAAACGGCCAGCCAGGTTTTATCTTTAATAAGCCTGAAAGAAGCCGTGTAAATTTTCATATTTACGGATACCGGCTGCCGTGTCATATCCACGCGCACGTAAAACGCGCCCCCACCTGTTGTTACGGGGTTTGGATAGACAACAACATCATTTATTTTGAATTCATTGTTTTCTTCCGCAGTTTGGGTGCATGTCGCCGAATATTGCGGCGTAGCGGTGATGGTAAAAGTCGGTGTTCCCGCCGGAGTGACCGTGTCCGTATCTGTCGGCAGGTCCGTCGCGCTCGGGGTATTGGTTAAAGTCTGTGTCGATGAGTCTGTGAATGTCGGCGTGAAACTGCATGTCATGGTCTGTGTTGCCGTATTTGTAGGGGTGTATGTCTGTGTCGCCGTTGGCGTATCCGTATATGTCGGCGTAAAGCTCCCTGTCACGGTCCGCGTAGCCGTATTCGTCGGTGTGCCTGTCAGGGTCAGCGTCGGCGTGTCTGACTTTGTCGGTGACGGCGTGTTCGTCTGCGTCGGCGTCTGCGTGTTTGTCTGTGTCGGCCCGGCCAGGTCGTCTATCAGGGGCATGCCATTCGGCGACCCCCATCCCGTACACAGGTCATACCCTGTAACAGCCGGATAATTTGTACTGCTTCCGTTATTGCCTGTTGTAATATCATGGAATTCGGAAGTATAATTCGGGCCCTTGCCTATGGCATATATTGCGGGATTTAGAAACCCCACAGCCGGATTTCCCCGTGAGACTGCCAGTTGGTTTATAAGGGCGCAAAATCCCGCCCATGCCGGGGAGGAATAACTCGTGCCGCCCCCTACGCCCTGCGTCCCGTTGTTGCATACGATCAGCACATCAAATCCGACCATGGCGACATCAGGAACATTCCTGTACAAAGTTGAAACATAAGCCGCATTTGCGGAAGTGGTGATCCCCTGCTGGTAAGCCGGGATAGGTATGTCCGTACATATGCCTCCGCTGCTCTTGCCCGAAGAATTGTTCCATACAGTTTCAGCCGACCATGCCCCGCCGCTCGTTGTCAGCAGCGTGCCGCCTACTACCGTTATGTCGGGCAGCTCCATATCGAAACCCGCTTTGGCTCCCGCGGCAAATGCCCCGCTGTCGCCGGACGAATGAAAAAACGACTGCCCCTGCGCCTCTATTTTCTGATAATAATTAACCTCGGTTGAGCCCATGGGATTGGAGCCGTATGAACATGTGAATTGCTTGACCTGCGTATCGCTCGCCATAGCCTGCAGTATGTTGTCGTATCCGGCGATGGTACTGTCAAAATATTCTTCATATACATATACCTGGCATCCCGGCGCCATGGATATGACAGCCTCGATATCCATGCTTACTTCCTGGTTATAAGTATAAATACCGGACGGAGAGCCGTAAACATATTTGTTTGTTATCTGGACGTCCGGAAGAGAAGCCACTGACTTATATGTCTTGATATCGTTGGCATAATAATCATCCACGGCAAATATTCCCACTATCTGCCCGGTCCCCGAAAGTGACGCGGGCACACCCTGCGCATAGGCATTCCTGAAATCCTGGCCCATGAAACTACCGCCGGGCCCGGAACCGGTCAGCGCCATGGGTTTTATAACAACCGTACTGTCAAGCCCGCCAATATGCCCGGCAACAATACCCGCGTCTACCGAAGGTTCGCTGTCGGGCGCGTAAAAAACAGTCCCGTCGGGACGCCGGTAATTATATAAGTTTATGCTGAACGCTTTTTCCACGTCCGGGACGGTGCCTTCAGCATCCAGCAGCATCCTGTCCGGGAATGTATTTGTTATATTTAAACCTTTTGATCTTATAAAATCCGCGAGCCTGCCGTATTCTTCCTCCGTGGGGCCGAATTTTCCGGTAAATTCCCCTGAAGTCAGGTAGTGCCGGTAATTCGGGCTTTTAGGATCATAAAGGTCCGCAAGTAATGCTTTCAATTCCTGCCTGTTGTGCAGAGGCAATCCTATTGCCAGCCTCAGCCGTTTGTTCCTGCCGAGCTTTTCAAACCGTCTCGCAGACGCAACCTCCGGGGGGATATGTCCGCGCAATTTTTGTTTTCCCGCCGGCGCGGCAATATTGTCCGCGATGACGCGTAACGGCATCAACACCGTGCACACTAGTAAAATGCCGAATACCGCTGTTTTCCACATCAGCATGCCCCTTCAATTATTCTGTTCTATAAAATATCAACGAGCCCCTGCGCGGCCGTATATACGCTTACCACCCCGCTGGCAAAATATACGACGTTAAGAGCATCCAAAATCTCGTCTTTTGACGCTCCTGCTTTCATTGCCTGCGCGGCCAGGAATTTCACCCCGTTCGCCGAGCCTAACACGACATCAAGCGCCATGGCAATTAAAAGTTTGTGTTTTGCGGACAACGCGCCGTCAGAATAGGCAAGTTTTTTTCCGGCCGCAATATTATTGAAAAGTTCCGCGCCTTTCTCTTTTAATATCTCAAGCGGATCTTTTTCCATAAGGTAAACCACCTCCGGTCGATCAATTTTTTTTACGGGCCCGGACGGCCCGTATCACGCAAAGATATAATACAGAATAAAGCCCGCCGCCAGGATATACATCAGCGGCGTGACTTCTTTGTATTTGCCCGATATCAATTTTACAATTGGATATGAAATAACTCCAAAGGCGATGCCGTGGGCGATATTGAATGTCAAAGGCGTAATAATAAGGGTCATACATGCCGGCAAAGTTTCGGACAGGTCCTCCAGGTTCAATTTTAAAACATTCTTCAGCATTAAAAATCCTATCATTATAAGGGCCGGCGCCGCGACCGGATAAAGCACGTAATACTTTGATAAACTTACACCCGTGCCGATACCTCTCATCAGCGGGTAGATAAACACTGCCGCCAGGAAAAGGAGGCCGGTTACCGTGTTTGACAGGCCGGATTTCCCCCTTTGCGCCACGCCTCCGGCATTACTTTCTATATAGCTGGAAACGCCGGAAGTGCCGAATAACGCGCCGATCGGGGTTCCTATGGCTTCGATAACCAGTACCTTCATGGCCCCGGGATTTTTTACGCTTAAAACCGAGCCGATCGTGTTGAAAATATTCATATAAAGCAGTATGACGACCCCAAAAACAAAATCCAGCGCTTTTAAATGCGCGAAATCAAACTGCATGAACACGGATTGAACGGACGGCGGCGCGCTTACAACGCCGTTGAATTTTACCACGCCTGCTATCAACGCGACCACAAGTGCTATCAGGGTGCCGAGCATAATTGAGCCTTTTACGTTCCTTACAAACAGGGTTATTATCGCCACAAGCCCGGCTATTGAGACAAGCACCTCCGGCGACCTTAAATTGCCCAGCCTTACAAGGCTGTATGCATCAGGCACTATTATACCCGACCATTTCAAGCCGAGCATCGCGATAAATATACCTGTACCCGCGGCCATAGCGTACCTTAAAGATGCCGGCACGGATTTTACGGCGTAATCCCTTAGTTTGAACGCGGTCAGGCCGAGAAAAATCAGCCCTTCAACCATGACAAGGGCAATGGCATGCTGCCATTTCCACTGCATGGCTATAACGAGGGTAAATACAAAAACAAGGTTCTCGCCCATAAGCGGCGCGGCGGTTACGGGGGAATTCGCTATGACACCGGTTAAAATACACATGAGCCCTGCGCAAAGGCAGGTTGCGGTCATTACAGCGGAAAAACTCATGCCCGCCTGCCTTAAAATAGCCGGTTCCATGAAAATAATGTAGGACATTGCCAGAAAAGTGTAAGCGCCCGCGTTAATTTCGTTCTTGATCGTTGTACTTTTTTCGCCGAGCTTGAAGAATTTAATGAGAAATTTATCCATGCTATTTCCTCCTTAAATTTTGTGGCTATCCTGCGGGAATTTCAACAGGCGCTCAACTTGCTCCCTGTTATCAACTTTAAGTATTATAACATACTTGAAATAGCCAGTCAATTACAGTCTGTCAATTACAGTCTTGCTGCCGGATCAGGCATAAAAAAAGCCCGGCTGCTGTTTGAGCAGCCGGGCTGAATTTCTTTGTTTAATTTATTACTGTGTGCCCAGACTAAAATTCAAATAATTTGTCGTGCTGAAATTTAACGCTGTTCCGGCGCCCGGAGGATTGACTCCGCTTCCGCCGGAATAACCCAGATAATTCCCGGTTGTTGTCATTGAATTATTAATGTCATTCCCGATATTGGAGTTGTTTACCACATCGACAAATCCATAAACATAATATGTGCCGGGAAGGATCGCGCATACCGAGTAATTATACGTGGTGGAAGATCCGAGTACATCATAAACAATAAAACTATTGCCGCCGGTTCCTTTTGTTCCCGAACCTGCCACTATTGCTATTATTTTTCCCGGTTGCGCGGAAGGCAGTGTTATTGTTCCCTGTAAGTTTGCCGGGGCAACAGACAACTGTATATCGACGCCTGTCGCCGGCGCGTCAAACGACGGCCCAGGAGTCGGCCATGCTGATGTTCCGGGTTGGCCAAAATAATCTCCGGGCCTCGGCGGCGAATTAGGGCCGCTTATATTGCCCAGTACGTCCGGGCCCGTGGCATTTACAATTGCGATTATGCCATAGCCGGTGCCTGGGGACACGTACATGGAATATGGCACGCTTGTTCCCGACGGACATATTCCTATATCCTGCGATACCCAATTACCTATTTGCCCTGTGTATACCGCCACCCAATAATACCGGCCCTGCTGGCTTGCCGGCAATGTCAATGTGCCTGACACGTTATCCGCGGTATGCGTTGAGGTCGCAATCGGCGTGGGCCCCATCGTCGATGTGCCTGTCTGTGTTGCGGTAATTGTTACCGTCGGCGTAACTGTATTCGTTTTGGTTATTGTAAATGTATTTGTTATTGTTGATGTAGGTGTTATGGTCGATGTATTTGTGGACGTCCAGCATGTCGCTGTCATTGTTTCTATCGCTGCCTGCGTTTGTGTCGCGTGAACATCAGGAGTGTTGGTTGCCGAGGGAGATGTGGGCGGATTTTTTTTGCAACCGAAGACCGTTAAGATCACAACTAAAATAAACGATAAAAATAAACTTCTTTTCATTGCTGCTGCCTCCTTAAGATTTGTGTATTCCAATTATACTCCCGCGTATCGGGCGTTATTTATCAAACAATATAAATTCTCCTTTTACTTTAAATGCTACCAATTTAGTGGAATTATAGCATACAAAACGCGAAAAATCAATTTTCATTCGGTTTTTTATCGGGACAGATTTAGGGATTAACGGCACCGGACCGGCGCCTAATCACCAAGATATAATTTTATATCGCGTATTAATTTATCCGGGTCAAAAGGTTTGGATATAAATCCGTCTGCGCCGAACTTGTATGAGTCAACAGCATCCCTGTTTTGTGTTCTTGCGGTAAGCATTACGATCTTCATACTCCTGTATTTCTCCTGGGCGCGTATTTTCCTGCATACTTCAAAGCCGTCAATACCCGGCATCATTATATCCAGTAGAATAAGCGCAGGTTTGACGCCTTTTTCCAGCAGCGCCAGGCATTCCTGGCCCGACACGGCGGTAATTACGGCAAATCCGCTTATGGACAGCGTTGTAGAAACAAGTTTCAGGATATCCGCATCGTCGTCAACAGCCATTATCTGCAATGAAAGCACCTTCCTTTTGCCATTTAATAAGGCACGCAGCCCGTGAACTACGGGCTTTTTTAACCGGCCGTTTAAGCGCCATATGCCCCGCTATTTGGAGAAAAGCTTCTTTATCTTTCTGCCAAAATCCTTAATATGATCCCATAATGATTTTCCAGCCTTCTCGGCTCCTTCTCCCACAGCTGCGGCGGTTTTGGTTGTGGCTTCTGCCGCATCTGTCACCGCTGTCTTGCCTTTTTCAACAACTGATTTTCCAACCTTACCGACATCAGACGCCGTCTGCTTTAAGTCTTTTCCGACTTTTTTAACATTATCCGCCGCACTCACAAACATTGCCAGAACAAAAACCGAAACCACGAGCAAAACAAATCTTTTCATTTTCCTGCCTCCAGTATTTTTTTATCCGTATTTGCGCATAAAGCAAAACGCGGCCCGCGCGGGAAGCGCAGACCCATGGGCTTACCTGATGATATTTATTACATTCTGCCGTCTTGGCGCAGCTGTTGGTTTTTCAGCCTTATAACCCAGCGCCATAAAATAGAAAGGCTTGTAACCCGCCGGTATGCCTAAATCTTTCATGAATTCCTGGCCTTTTTTTCCGTGAAACAGCATCATGACGGGCCCGCCCATCCAGCACGACCCGTATCCAAGCGACTCTGCGACAATCACCATATTTTCCATGCACGCCGCACAATTTGCGGGCGAGTAAGGCTCTTTCGCGTCGCCTGAAACCAGGATCGCCGTAGGAGCGTTATGGAAGGCCCTGAAATCCGGGTTGGCCAATATCCTTTTTGCGACCTCATTGTCCGCGCCTTTTGCCGCTTCCTTTATGACCTTTGTCATCCTGTCAAAAATCGCCCTGTTCTGGACCGCTGTTATGTGCCAGGACTGTACGTTCGAGCCGCTCGGCGCGTAAGTACCCGCTTCCAGTATGACATTCAGGTCTTTTTCTTTTACCTGCTCCGGCCCATACTGCCTTATAGACCGCCTGCTTTTCATAATTTTTATCGTTTCGTTCATTTGACGGCCCTCTCATGTTGGGATTTTTGTTGAAAATAAATATAACTAATAATAATACAAATAAGCTTGTTCTTATACCCATTAGTATTATATCCGCGCCAATCCATTTGTCAAGGCTATTAACAGACCCCGAAAAATGCGATAGCTATGATACAAAACCCGCTATAGATAATATTATCATGATAAAAATACAATTAGCTAATTTAAGTATCCCTTATTTAAATTTTTCCAGGTCGTCTTTGGTCAATCCGGTTTGACGAAGAATCGCAAGAAGTGTGCCTTTCGCCAGTTCATCATGCAATGGAACCACCGTCCGAAAATCAGCTTTCTTAAAACTGACATGGCTTCCTTTTTGACGAACTATTTCGAAACCGGCTTTTTGGAGGATTGAAATCAATTCTTTTCCTGACAGGACAGGCAGTTTTGCCACTATCTTACCGCGACCTCAAATGGATACAGCACAATCTCGCCCTTGCTGTCAGGTATGTCAGCAGTATCGAAACTTTCAAGGTATAGTTCAACCGCTTCTTTAAGGTTATTTTCAGCTTCCTCTATTGTCTTCCCCTGGCTCACTACGTCAAGTTCTACGCAATGAGCTACATACCATTTATTTTCTTTTGTTATTACCGCATTTAACTTTTTATTCATTTTCATCACCTGAAATCCTTAAGGTTTTGTGCCATTAATAAGTATAAACTAATTATAACAGATATATTAAATATTCTCAATGTTTTGTTATCCGTAATCGCTCGGGTTATTGGACTTTTAGTAGTTCCAAGGTGTACAATTTGGCTGGGCGTAATGGATTTGAACTGAAACCCCTGGATCCAAGTTCAAATACGCTGCTTATAAGGGTTGAGGATTAAGGGTTTAGAATTAAGGAAATTCTCTGCCGTTTGCGAGCAATCAACCATTTTCCTTAATCATCAACCCTTAATTCCTTATCCTCCCAAATTTTCATCATAAAATTTGCTCTCCGTAAACAACCTCTTCCAGCGAGGGGAACCTCGGCCTGCCCGGCGGCATTTCCAGCTCGACCACATTTAATTCTTTTTTTATTTGTTCCAGGCTTTTTCCCTGTTTCTTGAGCGCGATGACTTTTTGCCTTGTTGATTCTACGGATTTCATGAGGGTTTCAACCTCTTTTTTTCCCGCAGGCGCAGAGTGCCCGCTTAAAATCGTATCGCAATCGAGTTTCAAAATAAATTCCAGGTTTTTCACCAAGCCGGACGATGAGCCGCCCTTACGGACATGTATGAGGGGCGGCCTGCCTATGGTAACCAGATCCCCCGCAAAAACGATCCTTTGATCCGGCAGAAAAATTATGGTATCTCCTCCCGTATGCGCGGACCCCACATGGAACAATTTTATCTTTTCCCCGTCGAGATCAAGCTCCTTTTCCGAGTCAAAAGTGTCGTTTGGCAGATAAGGTATGAGCGCGGCCAGGCCGCTCTTTTCAAACTCAAGCGCCATCTCGCTGCGCGTGTTTTTCGAGGAAGTGACGGCCATTCCGCGCGGGAACCCGGAAAGCCCGTTCACGTGGTCAAGGTCGCTGTGCGTTATTATCATGCGGGTAACCGGTAACGCGGTAATTTTTTTAATTTCTTCCACAACAGCCCTGCCGTGTTCTTCCGTCATTTTCGCGTCGATAACAACCACGCCGGTTTTGCCGGTAATAAAATAAGAATTTGCGCCCATACCGCCGGTTACGGAGTAAACCGATGCTGATACCTTTTTTAACTCTATGGGACCCGGGACCGGGTACTTAAAACCTTTTTCCTGCGCCATTTCACGACTCCTTATTATTGGGTATATTTGGTAACGTCGATAAGATGATAAGATCATACGGCTTGCTCCACTTTGAGAAATATGACCTGTTTCGCCGTTTCGGGAATATATTGAAGGTCATACATTATACTTTCGCGCCTTGCCCTATAGGCAGGCGGCTCGTTGTCATGAAAAAATCCGCAATTTAAAATTTAGTTTAAATTCCGGTTCTTCATCAATTCTCCTTTTAAAAGCAACGAAACCGCGGTCGTTTTTATATAAAATTTTGGGAAACCTGACGCCACGAATATAGAAATATTTATTGTTTTGAGCGTTGAATATCCGCCTATTTCAGTCCGTTATTTTTCATGATTTTTCTCTTAAGCCATTATGGCCTTATTTATAAGACAAATCATTAGATAAAAAGTCTCGCCATATTATGCCAATGATACCCTTAAAACAGGGGGTTGTCAAATAGGGGGTCCCTCAGAATTCGGACATTTCCGTGCACTAAACACGAAAGTCCAAGGATTGTGCGTGTTTTTGGTGTGTTTAAATTCGCCAATTTGTTACAATTTGTGCCTTTTATTGGCATCTAAATTTTGCATAATAAGAAGCCCCTTCCCTGTTCAAAATCAGTATTTAAGTTATTAATATGATATGCTAAATTTTGACTTTTGGCAAAAGCTTATAATGCCAGTCCGTATAATTTATATTATACGAACTGGATTTCTAAATTGTTGATTACACCCTTTTCAGGAGTCAAAAACAATCACTTTTATTGACTTTTAACCCTTAGCATACGATTTTGTCCGAATTCTGAGGCAACCCCTTATATTGTATTTATAGGAATACAATTACATTTTGAAATGAATAAAACTGATTTTTTATCCCGGATTATTTTTTTAAGCCGATACTATTGGAAAAACCATGGTTGCGGGCCGGATAATATGATTCCGTCCCATGCGGTGTTTTCCGGCAGTATCACGCCGTTTCCCTTATTACAAGTTCCGGCATGATAAGGATTTCATGCGTACCTTTTGTTTTTCCCTTAAGCATATCCATAGCAAGGTCAAACGCTTTTCTTCCCATTGCGTCCAGCGGCTGCCTGATGGTGGTAAGCGGGGGGTTCAAAAAGCCGGCTATCGGTATGTCGTCATACCCAACTATGCTTATATCCTGCGGTATCCTTTTCCCGAGCTGTTTTGCCCTGTAAATTATCCCAAGCGCCACCATGTCGCCTGCCGCGCAATATATTGCGTCTATATCCTTATGCTCCTCCAGTATCGTATCCAGTATAACTACGCCGTCCTGCTGTATATAGTATTTTATGTTGTATACCCAGCTCTTGTCCAATTCAACGCTGTTATCCTTCAATGCGGCCTTATAACCCTTGAATTTTTCGCTCACGCTTGGACTTTCGAGCTCATCTTCCGCCGACGGCCCGAACGGCCCGTTAATTACGGCTATTTTCCTTTTTCCTTTTTTCAGAAGGTAATCAGTGGCGATATAACCGCCTTTGTAATTATCGAGCCTTATGGAATTGGCCATACAAGGTAAAACTTCACTTAGGGTTTGATTAATGGACGTGCTACGAAAAAATGGGTTAAGCTGTGCGGCACTGCTTTACTCTACAAAATTTTGTATTGCTGATAACTCAAAATTATCTTTTATTGCTGTCTTTAGAGCTACTTGTCGGTGTGCCTGAAGACCCCGTCCCAATAAGAAAGGAACGAGGCGTCGTCCTTGTACCTGTCAAGTTGAAGGAGGCGTTTTATATAAATATCTATCATTGGGTCATTTATGGAAGAATCTTTCTGCTTCGCGTCGGCAAGCTGTGAATTAAGGTCGGTAAAAAGCGCCAGGCTGGACTTAAAATTCCCCGCCCGATAAAAAGAAACGGCCTTTTTATAATTTTTCAACGTCTCAAGCTTGAATTCAACAACCCCGGAGTCCTGCTCATCTATAACCTCATATATCGCCAAAGGACGTGACTTTCCTTTTACCGTTATCGTGTCAAGGTATCTCAGCTTAAAATCACCCGTGAGCTCTTCCCTGACAAAATCTGAAATTATCACATCCGTATGGTAATGTTTTGTCAGCGATTCCAGTCGGGACGCCAGGTTGACGCCGTCCCCGATTATGGTCCTCTCCAGTTTTGTCCCCACGGTTCCAAGGTTCCCCTCGACAACCTCGTCAAAATTTATTCCTGTCCCGGCTTTTAATTCACCCCAGTCCCACGTCAGAAGCGACCTGCCTTCGGTCTTTAATATCCTTTGCATCTGCAGGGCCGCGGTTACGGCGCTGTTGCAGTCCGTGAAAAGGGCCATAACTCCGTCGCCGATAAGCTTGTCTATCTCACCGCCGTTAATAATGATTGTCCGGTTTATCTTAAAAAAATATGAATTAAGAAATTCGATTATGGTAATAGGCTCGAGTTCCTCCGTCATAGTGACAAAATTCCTTATATCAGTGAACATTATAGAAAGGCTCTTCTTCTGAGGCTTGTACTCAAGGGGGTTTTTCCCGGCTTTTATCTCATGGTAAATTGAATCCCTCATGTAAACCGATATTATTTCATCACGCCGCTCTGTTTCCTTCATGGAATCCAGAAGTTCCTTTTTCGCCGTTATTGCCTGTTTGAATTTTTCCTCGGTCATTTCCAACTGTTCCTCAAGGAAAAGTACCATTTTTCTGTTATTAACTCTCCCACCTACAAAAAATTTTTTTTTATAATTTATCCTGAAAACACAGTATGGTGCATTATATACATCGCCCGCAGAAAAGACCCTGACACCGTCGAGCATAAAATCCTTGATAAATACGACCGCGTTGGATTCGTCGCATCCGCAGTGATCCCCGGCCCTGCCGAGGTACTCCGGATTATCATCCCTGGGGTTAAGTTTTATATACCGTGCGTACAGCAGCCCGTTTATGAATAGGCCGGAAACACGGTATGAAAAGTTGCTTTTATCCATGCCGTAATAATTGGAAAGTATCTTATCGGCCTTCATGGAGCATATTTCATGCGCCGCCTCCGAGGAATACGCTATTTCATCCTTTACCCTGGCGACAGCCTTAATTATACCGAGGCTGTAACTGCATTCGCAGCCCAGCAGGTTTTCACCATTAAAATCAAGCTTTGATACTCCCCTTAATATTATTTTCCCCGGACTTGCCGATACTATCTCGTAACCTATCGCACCAGCAATATGTTTTGCGTATTTTGGGACATTTAAATATATGGTGTCTATGGGCAGCAGTTTAAAAAGCATCTTAAAATACCCTGACGTTTTTCCCTTGTATATCATATTTCCGGCGTTTACCCAGTCGGTGTGCGAGAATCCCTTTATGTTTTTTACGGCGTTTAAAAAAAGCCTGGCGCTGTCGTCCCAGCTTAACCAGTTGGATATGTTGTCAATGTAATTAAACTCCACAGAAAGCCCGTCCATGAGTTTCTCGACCGGTACATCCTGATGCTTGTGAAAATAATATATGATGTTCAACGCACTCATACAGCTTGAGCGCCATTTGCCAGCTACGGTTCTTTCTTTTGTCTTTGACATCGGACCCCCGCTTGTTTTGTTATTTAATCTTAAATCCATTATAATAAACCACCCTGTGGTAAGTCGCAGGGTATTGAATACTCAGAACAATTTCAACTGCTTTGCTTTTGGTTTCTCTTGACTTTGCACATACTCCTCTACTCTGCCCCAGTTTCTTTTTTCTCCAACGGTTGCTACATAATACCCATCCGACCAAAATTCTCCACCCATAATTCCTTTTTGACTGCCGGCCTTCTCTTAAATATTTCCCGAGCGGTTATGCTCTTAAAAAACCTTACGATTTCTCCTGTTGCTATCTTCGGATGCGCTCCGCACAGCAAATGAATGTGATCTTCATCCATTCCTAAGGCTTCCATCTCTATTTCATCTGGTATCCGTCATATCAAAACCAACCAGCCAGTATTCTTCCATGGGGTCGTTATATTCGGGATGGCGCACGAACGGAAGGTGCGCGTGCAGTACTAGCGCGAGGTAGCTGTCGGGTTGCTTCATACGCGCTTATTCTGTCTTTCTTTCAAAGGTTATCTTTATGTGGCGCTTCTCGGATCCGTCGGAGGATACAGTCTCTATAGGAAGCTCGATTTTGCCGTCCGGCAGGTGAAACCTCATAGAGAAAGATCCGTCGTTTTTAAGATTTATTTTTCCGTCTTTGACTTTTACAAGGGCGTCTTTTTCGCTTGCTTCGTATAAAATCAGTTCCGTATCAGCAACAAGAAAAAAGCCGCTCTTGACGGTCTGCCCGCCGGCCGGGCTCGAAAAACCGGAGACTGTTTCCGACGACATTCCGGATTCAAGGGAATTCCTCAGTCCTTCCGAGCCGCCCATTCTTCCGGATTTTCCGCCACCGGAGAGCCTGAATAGTTCGTCAAAATCTTCGTCAACTACCATCCATTCTTCATCGGTCACATTGGAAACTTTGTCGTTGGGCGTATGTACCCCGTTTGACCTTGCCAGCAAAATAAATCTACCTGATTCGGTCTTATAACCTACGTCCACAATATAAGTCTTGCCTGCTTCCCAGACATTTATATGCCAGTTGCCTGCCTCGCCGTTGACCTTGATATCTATAAATTTATGAGCGTTGCTGCCGTTAAATTCAACTTCAGTAACATCGTAAACCCTGAGTACAAGGTCATATTTTTCGTTTATCAATCTGGCTTTGTCCGCCATAAGGCCGGTTGACAGGTCCCAATAAACATAGCACCAGTACGGGTCGCGTGTCATTAATACCACCCTGTTGTCGCCGTATTTATCCTGAAGCGATGTTTCATGCCTCTCGCTGATTTTTACTTCTTCTTTTTTAGCCGGCGCCGCGTCAACAGGCTCCAGTTTAAAGAACTTTGACGCTTCAATCTCGGTTTCAAGTATTTCATCCTCGGCCATGGAGCTGTCCGTGCCCCTGACTTTTTTAGACGATAGTTTTCTGCCTGCTTTTTCTTTAACAACCGGCTGTAATTTTTTTAATGGCGCCGTAACTTTTACCGCTTTAACAGCTTTTTTCTTTTTAGAAACCGGTTCTTCTTCCGTTCTCTTTTTTTCCGGAACCTTTTTTGATTTTTCCACAGCTTCTGCCGGCTTTTTTACTATTTTCTTCTTCGGAGCCTTATCAACCATTATCATTACCACCTTTCATTTTTGTGTCTTATGAAATATATATTTTGCCATTCAAAATTGCGTTAAGGGTAAAACAATAAACAGGACAATTTAAGACAACCCGTTGTGTGCATGGATTAAAAGGTCATGTGCGGTTGACAACGGCACAATTGAGCGAATAGGTGTTGTGTTTTTCCTTAATTATTGTATGTATTATCTTAGCCATGAAGGTACATCTTACAGGCCGTGTTTTTTCTTTACTTCTTTCTCTGCCTGAAGCCAATCGGATAAAGCGTCTCCGGGCTTGTTTGTTGCGGCTCTCTTTTTGTAAATTTCCTCAGCACTCTTGCGGGTTTCTTCTTGAAACGCTTCGAGAGACAATTTCTGCTGCGGTTTCTTTGCTTCTTTTTCCATAATGTCACCCCCTATATTTTTTCTCAACTTCAAAGCTTGTTATCAACACTGTTATTATCGTTTTACTTTACCAATTCTTTTATAAAATTTTTATCTTTTTCTTTTATGGCTAAAAATTCTATTCCCGCCCTGTATTCAGCTGTTTTATCGTCACAATTTGACCACCTGACTAAGGAATAAGCTGCAATTGGCTTTTCTTTTCCTTCCAGCACAAACTCTATTTCTAGTATTTGTTTTGGAAAAAGATTTTCATCAGTTATAAGCCCAATGCCTCCAGCGCTTAAGTTAAAACTATTTGCAATTCTTCTTTCTTTCTGATCTGTTTTTTTCTTACTTCCAAAAGGATAAGACATAATCTCATATGTAACAGCAAATGTTTTTGATACCCTTTCGCACGTCCTTTTATCTGAAAATATTTCCTTGTGCAACATTTTCTATACTCCTCATTATCTGTCTGAAAAACATAGTACATTGGTTTTGAACAATAATACTTGCTACAGCGCACGGGGTTTTAAAAAGTTCCTTGAAAAACTCACCCATTTAGCAGCAAAAAAATCCGATTTCATATTGCTAATTAACCTTCTGGTTTTCCTTTTTAAAGCTCGGTTACTTTCTCGTTAAGAATTACTTTTAACTCTTCAAACATTCTATTCTTAAATCAGACCACGTTTATTTTCTCCCCAAATAATTTTTTTCTTTTATTCCTTAAATTCTATTATCCACTCAGGAATTCATTTATTTCTTTACAATTTGCTTTCAAAGGTGCCGCATCGCTTCACGTATATAATGTATCTCCCATAAGACAGTATACCCAGCGTTGGCTATTTTGTCAAGTTTTATGCGAAAACAGTTAGTACTGTTAATCATTGCACCTAATAAAAAAAAAATTTAAAAGTTAAAACCTTGCTAATTTTACCAGTTTTCACATAATTTCAATCAGCTTCCTGAAAAAGGTATCTTCTAGGGCCTTAGGATCAACGATATCTATCTGGATAACATATCAGGGTAAATATCGAGGATCCTGCCTAATTCAAAAACGGGCGGTTTTGAAGGATTTTTGCCCCTCCATACCCTATTTTGCAGTTATAAAGAGGAGTAAATTTCGTATAATATAAATTATACGAAATTTTAAAGGAATTGTGCCAAATAGGCCATATATTTCGTATAAAGTATTTTATGCGAAATGTGTTTATGATGGTTAGTTCGTATAATTTATATTATACGAACTCGCTAAGAAATCCCATTTCCGGCATGGAATCAGTACCGTAAGTTATTCGGAAAAACCATGATTGCGGGCCGGATAATATGATTCCGTCCCCTGCGGTGTTTTCCGGCAGTATCACGCCGTTTCCCTTATTACAAGTTCCGGCATGA
>OCZT010002105.1_pt1 | contig 20592 bp, 18 predicted proteins | sample 1539031 | NCBI WGS metagenome assembly OCZT01 (sample SAMEA3539308, study PRJEB22396) | soil metagenome | biome: tundra; feature: field; material: soil | place: USA | collected 2010-05 | depth 0.15 m | reverse complement strand
CCAACAACATGAATGCCGACCCGCAAGAACTAGCCAAATTCAGCGAACTGGCGCAGCGTAAATTCAATCTTCCGGCGGAAAACAGATCTCTTTGCCATCTTTTTGATGGACAAGACCGAGGCACGCGCCCATGATCTGCAATGTATTCGCAGATCCCCAGTTACCGGGACCAGGGCTGCCCGCGCAATACTCCCGGGTGCCCGGCGTCAGCGGCGTTCAAGCATTTGCTCTGGCTTTGTTTACAGACACAGCGCTTCTTGGTGCCCACTATGAGCGACAGATCGGTCAACAGTCGCGCTGAAGCGCAGTTGATGCCTGCCGTTCGCATCGCCGGGCTTCTCTTCGCCCTTCTGACGGCGGGTTGCGCCGGGCTGGAGCGGGTGCCGGCGGGCGAGCCGCCCGAGCCGGTGGCTGCTCCGGTTACCTCGATGGGCGAGCCCCCCCAGACCGCCGCGCCGCCGGGCGCGGCCGTTGCGCTCGAGCCGGTGGTCCCCCCCGCCGCCGCGACGCAAGAGCCTCTCCAGACCGCCGCGACACCGGGCGCGGCCGTTGAGCTCGAGCCGAAGGTCTCTCCGTCCGCGCGGTCCGTGCCCCGCTCCACTGGTCAGCCTGCCGCCAAAGCCGCCTCGCCGGCCGCCATGACCCCAGCAAAGGTTCTCGCGTCTCCCGCGCCCACCGGACAGCTCCCGAAAAAGGAGAGCGCCGCTTCAGGGCTGGCGAAACCGGACGCGTCGCCGCCGCTGGATCTGAAATCTCTTGAGACGCGACTCAAAGAGACCAAAGCCATCGGCGTGTTCACAAAACTCGCGCTCAAGAATCAGGTCGATGACTTGCTGAATCAATTCCGGGCGTACTACCAGGGACGGCTCAAGACCACCCTCGCCGAGCTTCGGCGACCGTACGAGATGCTGCTCCTCAAGGTGCTCGCTCTCCTGCAGGATACCGATCCGCCGCTGGCCGGCGCGATTGTGGCGTCGCGCGAAGCGATCTGGGGCATTCTTGCGGATCCCGCCAAGTTTGCAACTATTTAACCTTGCGGCAGGAGAAGCGCTGTGAGCAAATGTATCAAGGGTTGGGCTCTAATCATTGTGATGTCGACGTTTTTCGCCGAGCCCTCGCTCGCTGCGGATGATGTATCGCTCCTCAAGGACCTGACGTCCGTGATCGCGCTCCTGGGCTTGCCATGTGGTCAGGTGGTGAGTGCAACGCGGTTGAAGGACAACGACCACATCGCGACATGCCGGGACGGGAACCGCTACCGCGTATTTATAAACGCCGAGGGCCGGGTCGTCGCGCAGAAACAATAGGAGGCCCGTTGCAAACTTCATTTTGCAACGGGTTCTTACATATTCGGATGCAGGAACGGCCAGGGCGAAGTTTCCGCGCCGGGTTCGCTCGGCACTTCGATCAGCGCTGGCCCGGACTGCGCGAATGCCTTTTCCAGCGCCGCTTTCAGTGCGGCGGGCGTTTTCGCCAGATAACCGGCTGCGCCGAAACTTTCGGCAAGTTTGACGAAATCCGGATTGGTGAGCGAAGAGCCGATCTCGTGTCCCTTGTAGGCATTGCGCTGGTCGCGCAGCACGTTGCCGTAGCTCGCGTTGTTGAAAACGATGGTGACGAGGTTGATGTTGTACTTGACTGCGGTCGCCAGCTCCTGCACGCCGAACATGAATCCGCCGTCGCCGGTGACCGAGACGACCGGCTTGTCCGGGTTGGCGATTTTCACGCCGAGCGCGGTCATGAAGCCGAAGCCGACGTTGTCCTGATAGCCGCCGGTGACGAAAGTGCGCGGCTCGTACACGGGAAAGCCGAAACGCGAAGTAAAGCCGACCTGGGAAATTTCCTCGACGAAAAAACCGTCCCGCGGCAGCACCTCGCGGATCACGTCGAGATAGCCCATCTGCGGCTGCACTCTCTGGATGTCGCGCCTGAATTGCGCCTTCAGCGCCTTGAATTCCTCCTCTCTCGATGGCCGCCTCGCCAGCGCAGCCGACAGCGCATCGACCAGGGCGCGCGCGCCCAGTTTTGCGTCGGTCACGATACCGACGTCGGGTTTCACGCGGAACATCTCGCTCGGATCGATGTCGATGCGTATCACCTTGACGCCCGCCGGGATTTTCATCCAGCGCAGGTATTGCAGCTCGAGCCGGCTGCCGATGCCGACCAGAACATCGGTCGCGAGCCAGGGCTTGTAACCGGCGCCGCAGGAAAAACCGTAGGGAGTGTCCTCGCCGACGATGCCGCGGCCGCTGCGGTGCGAAGTCACCGGCGCCTGCAGCAGCCGGGCGAGTTCCAGCACTTCGGCGCCGGCGTCAACCGCGCCGCTGCCGACGGTGATCATCGGATTCTTCGCGTTCTGCAACAGCGCGACCGCGCGCGCAATCCCGTCCGGATCCGGCTCAGGCGGAGGCGGAACATCCATCGGCACGTCGAGATCGACCAGCGCCCTGGCGCCGAACACGTCCCACGGCGTCTCGATCGCAACCGGACGAATGCGGCCGGTGGAGAGCTGCTTGAACGCTTCGCCGACGACGGACGCGGCTTCGGTCGGATGATTGATGCGCTCGGACCATTTCGTCAGTCCGCGCAGGGTCGCGAGCTGGTCCGGCAACTCGTGCAGGATGCCGCGGCCGCGGCCGATGTGGTACGACTGGATGTTGCCGGTAATGCACAGCACCGGGGCGTTGGCCCCGTACGCCGTGCACAGGGCGGCGCCGGCGTTGAGCACGCCCGGCCCCGGCACGCAGGTGAATGCGCCGACGCGGCCGGTGGATTTGGCGTAGCCATAGGCCATGTAGCCGCTGCCCTGCTCGTGCCGGTTGACGATGAAACGTATCTTGTCCCGGTACTCATACAGCGCGTCGATGAAATCGTAAGTGTGCGCGCCCGGAATGCCGAAGATCGTGTCGACGCCGTTGCGTATCAGCGATCTGGCGATCGCCTGGCCGGTGCTCAGTGTTTCCGCGTTGCTCATTCGAAATTTTCCCTTCTACGCTGAAGCGCTCGCGATCTGCCCATCCGATTTCACCGGGCAGTTGCGCTGTGGCACCTGCCGCCGCCGCGGCTGCCCTCAGGCGGTACGGCCCGGATAAAGGAGATTCGCACGGGCGAGCAACAATACCGTCGGCGCCAGCATGGTCCTGTAGCTAGATCGGCGGCAATAGGCGTAGTATTGCACGACATCGCAAGGGTGAGCATCCGAATCTGATCTGGTTGCCGGGGGCTCTACGTTCGAACGGTGCGATTCGACAGGGAGAAAGCCGATGAAAACGGTGGCGCAGATGTTAAAGCTGAAACCGGCCGGAGTAATCTCCATCAGGCCCGATGTGCCGGTGCTCGACGCCCTCAAACTCCTCGCGGACAAGGACGTAGGCGCGGTACTCGTCATGGATGGTCCGCGCTTGGTGGGGATTGTCTCGGAGCGGGACTACGCGAGGAAGGTCGCGCTGAAAGGCAAGTCCTCAAGCGATACGCCGGTGAGCGAGATCATGACACGAGAAGTCGTTTTCGTTACCCCGGCCCACACCAACGAAGACTGCATGGCGCTCATGACGGAGAAGCGCACGCGGCACCTTCCCGTGATCGACAACGGCGGGGTAGTAGGTGTCTTGTCCATTGGCGATCTTGTCAAAGACGCCATTTCCGAACAGCAATTCATTATCGATCAGCTCGAACATTATATTCACCGCTGATCAAGCCCCGGTCATCGCGCCGGTCTTATGTCGATCCCGACATCGACAGCCACGCCCTTAGCGGGCAGGGCCGCAGGGCGCCAGGGTGACCAGGCGATGAAACTGATGCTGGTCGGTGCGAGCGGATTGGTCGGACAACGGGTGCTGCGGCAGGCGTTGGCCAATCCCGCCGTCAGCCGCCTGATCGCGCCGCCGATTTCGCTACGGTTTCAGCTGTCCGCGGATCTCCCCGCCTTTGTTTTCGGCGCTGTGCACGTTGACGTAGAGGTCGCCGGCCTTGTATGCCTGGTATTGGGCGTCGGTCAGCTTCGCGCCGGCCGGAACCGACCAGGCGTTATCACCGCTCTTGGTCAACGGTACGATCACCGGGCCGTTTTTCCCCGCTGCGGCGATATGGATATGCGCCATCGTTCCCGCCACTCCGGTGGTGGTGACGCTGCCGCTCACGGTCGTGTCGGCATTGATCGTGATTGTGCCGCCACCGGATGCCGAAGTCTTGACCGCCGGGACTTCCTGGTCGCCGCTGAGCGTCACCTTGACCTGATCGCCAAAGGCCATGCCCGAATACGCCGCGACGGAAATGACCGCTGCGGCGATGGTGCCCAGAACTCCCGGACGATTCGATTGATGCAATGCGTTCATTGATATTCTCCTGTGTTGATGAACCACGACTTGGATGCAGGACAATAGCAGAAGCGCTGCCCTGCGTGTGGAGCAAACACTCGGGACACATCGCTTATTCCACAGCAATCCTGACGCGGGCGGAAATCACCTTGCACTGTTAGGAGGCTGTTTTTTCAGAACCTTTTTACACTTGCCTGTCAGGCTCGAGCGCTCTGGCGCCGGTCCGGCAGGCTTGGAATTGCCGACCTTTCTGCCGCGCGCTCCCGGCGCCGACGGCGGGCAAGGCTACAAGAACATTTTTCTGCGAATCAGCTGGCTGTACCGGTTACAGTAAGGACGGTTCGGCCGCGATCCGCCGGCGGCATAACGCAAACGCGAGGCAAATTTACAATTTTTTGAGCATCCACCCATGTCAATCTCCCCCGATCCGCTGTTCAAGCCGTTTTCCGTCAACGACCTGAGACTGCCCAACCGCATCGTCATGGCGCCGATGACCCGAAGTTTCTCTCCCGGCGGCGTACCGGGACCGGACGTCGCGGCCTATTACCGCCGCCGCGCCGAAAACCGTGTCGGGCTGATTATCACCGAGGGCACGGTCATCAATCATCCGGCCTCGACCAACGATCCCCGCGTGCCTCACTTTCACGGCGAAGCCGCGTTGGCCGGGTGGGCGCGGGTGGCGAGCGAGGTCCACGCGGCGGGAGGGCGGATCATGCCGCAGATCTGGCATGTCGGCACAGTGAGAAAAGCTGGCGACCGGCCGAATCCCGAAGCGCCGCCGATCGGACCGTCCGGCCTGTTCAAGCCGGGGGTCAAGGTCGCAGAACCGATGACCGCGGCCGAGATCGCGGCGGTGATCGCGGCCTTCGCCCAAGCTGCGGCCGACGCCAGGCGTCTTGGCTTCGACGGCATCGAGCTTCACGGCGCGCACGGCTACCTGATCGATCAGTTCTTCTGGGAGGGCACCAACCAGCGCACCGACCGCTATGGCGGAGACATGGTCGCGCGTACCCGTTTTGCCGTCGAAGTGATCCAGGCCTGCCGGCGCGCGGTCGGACCCGATTTCCCCATCCTGTTGCGCTTCTCGCAATGGAAACAGCAGGACTACGCCGCGCGCCTGGTCGCCACGCCCGAGCTGCTCGGCAGGTTTCTCGCGCCTCTGGTCGACGCCGGCGTCGACGTCTTCCATTGCTCCACGCGACGTTTCTGGGAACCGGAGTTCGAAGGCTCCCCGCTCAACCTGGCCGGCTGGACCAAGAAGCTCAGCGGCAAGCCGGTGATCACCGTCGGTTCGGTGAGCCTCGACACGGATATGTTCGCGGCGTTTCGCGGCCAGGGAGCGGCGATTACCAGCATCGACAAGCTGATCGAGATGATCGCGCGTGACGAAGTGGACCTGGTCGCGGTGGGACGGGCATTGCTGGTGGACCCGGCATGGGCGACCAAGGTGCGCGAAAATCGTATGCAGGACCTCTTGCCGTTTACCCCCGAGTCGATGAAGTCTTTGTCCTGAGGGCTGGTGGCAGGCTTTCCCTTTCGCTCGATCGCGAAAAGGGGAGGGGACGCGCGAATTCTAGCCTGGGCCGAAGGCCTAGCGAATGTGCTTGCGCCGCTGCGCTTCGGAGACGAATTCTTCCATCTCGGGATCGAGCGCATTGCGCGCCGAGACGATGCCGATAGGTTTCCCGTTTTCGATCACAGGGACGTGGCGAAAGCCGTTCTCGTGCATCATGAGCAGGGCGTAACCGAACGATTTGTCGGGATCCACAGTCTGCGGTTCGTTCGTCATCACCTCGGCCAGCTTGGTGGCTTGCGCATCGAGTCCCTTCGCCATGACGCGAAACACGGCATCGCGTTCGGTAAAAATTCCGACCAGGCGTTCGTTTTCGACGACCATGACTGCGCCTACGTTCTTGCTTGCCATCAGCTTGGCGGCTTTGCTGACGGTAGTTTCGGGAGGGGCAGTGAGAAGCTTTTTTCGCTCCATCACCTGTTTCACCCGTTGACTGAACATCGTGGTCACCTCCAGCCTTGCATTGAAATGTGCGCATTCCCGTCGCGACGGGTTTTCTCGGCGGCGATTGGCATGAGTCGGACTGGGCCCGACCTGCGTCGCCTGTTTTTCCCGTAGCCAGCGTATCGGCGATGTTACCGATGCTTTCAATGTGCCGGATTGACCTAGATCAATGTCCGCCCTAAGCAAAACACCGGCATTTGGCAACTATCGATGGCGCAGCGGCGCCCGGTCTTGCCCCTCATGAGCAGATCATCCTTAACAGGTCCTGGTAGTCATGCATCCTTCTTTCTCACCGGTTTGAGCGTGCCCATACCTTTGGCGACGAGCTTGCCCGCTTCGTCGCGCACCTCCGCCTCGCAGAACAGCGTCGATCTGCCGCCGCCGATCACCTTGCCTTCGGCGCTGAGCCGGCGGCCCATGCCGGGGCTGATGAACTTCGCGTTCATGTCTATGGTCAGGATGCCGCCTGGCGCGCTCTGGAGATGCAGCCTCGCAGCCAGGCTCATGGCGCTGTCTAGCAGGGTCATGATCACGCCGCCGTGAGCCGCTTTCCAGCTGTTGCGGAACGCCGGCTTGATCTCCAGTGCGAGCAAGGCGCGCCCTTCGTGGTTCTGGACGCGCTCGATGCCGAGGTAATCGATGAAGGGAAGCGGCGTTCCGTACTCTTTGCTCAGGCTCAGTTTCATCCGGGTAGAAGCGTTTGGTTTGCAGCGCATTGTCGGCGCGAGCCTTTAAGCAGCCCGCGCAAGGGGCGCGCGCGGGCGCTCCTAAATAATGCTGGCGCCGCCGTCGACGGCGACGATCTGGCCGGTGATGTGGGCGGAGGCATCCGACGCAAACAGCGCTGCCAGCCCCTTCAGATCCTCCTCGCCGCCGAGGCGGGCGAGCGGGGTTTGCGCAATCGCGGTGTCGCCGATTTGCCCCAGTATCCACTGGGTCATTTTCGACGGGAAGAACCCCGGCGCGATGGCATTCACGGTGATGTTGTACTGTCCCCATTCGGCGGCGAGCGCGCGCGTCATGTTCACCACGCCGCCCTTGCTGGTGTTGTAGGCAAGCGAGCGCTGGAGGCGCATGTCGTTGCCGAGCAGTCCGGCGATGGAGGCGATGTTCACGATGCGGCCGTAGCGCCGCGGGATCATCGACAGCTTGCCCACGAGTTGCGTGGTCAGGAACAGGCCGGTGACATTGAGGTCCATCACTTTCTGCCACGCCTCCAGCGGATGGTCCTCGGCGGGCGCGCCCCAGGTGGTGCCGGCGTTGTTGACCAGGATATCGATTTGCCCGTAGTGTTCCATGATTTTTTCGATCACCGGCCGGATGCTGGCGGCCTTGCTGTGGTCGCAGGACAGGGTGAAGGCTTCCACATGCATGCGCTCGAGATGCTCCTTGGCTTGCGCCAGTTCGCCCGCCTTGCGCGCGGTGAGGGCGAGCTTGGCGCCCATTTCGCCCAGGGCTTCAGCGATCTGCAGTCCCAGGCCGCGCGAGCCGCCGGTGACCAGCGCCACTTTGCCGGTCAGATCCATCAGTTTTTTTACGCTCATCATTTCACCTCAAGAAAAAATTTTACCGCCAAGGACGCGAAGGAAAACCATAAGAAAGCTGTTGCTTTGCGGCCTTGGCGTTCTTGGCGCTCAAAACCACTCGTCGCGCATCTCGAGACAGGTCGGATCGAGTCTGCGCAGGAGTTCGTTCTGCGCCGCCGTCTTGGGTAGCTCGTAGCGGAAGAAATACTGGCAGGCCTGCAGCTTGCCTTGATAGAAATCCGCATCGGCTCCCTGTGCCGTTGCGCGCGCGCGCTGTGCGAGCGCGGCCTGGCGCAGCCAGACCCACGCGATCACCACATGTCCCAGCATTTCCAGATAGACCGAGGCGTTGGCCAGCATCAGATTGGGGTCGCGCCCGGACAACAGCTGGCGGGTGGTAATGCCGGCCTGCGCCATGGCTGCATTCAGCGCCTCGCCGAATTGGTGCAGCAGCTTGGACTCGCTTGCCTGCGCCTCGGCCGCGGTCTCGCCCATCCTCGCGAGCAGCAGCTCGAACGCGCGGCCTCGTTCCATGCCGACCTTGCGCCCCAGCAGGTCCATCGCCTGGATGCCGTGCGTGCCTTCGTGGATCGGATTGAGGCGGTTGTCGCGGTAGAACTGCTCGACCTTGTAGTCGCGCGTGTAGCCGTAGCCGCCGTGCACCTGGATGGCGAGGCTGTTTGCCTCCAGGCACCATTGCGACGGCCAGCTCTTCGCGATCGGCGTGAGTATGTCCAGCAACAGGCCCGCTTCCTCGCGCGCGGCCTTGCTCTCTCCGGTTTTCTGCTCGTCCACCAGGCGCGCGCAGTACAGGCACAGCGCCAGGCCGCCCTCGACGTAGGATTTCTGCGCCAGCAGCATGCGGCGCACGTCGGCGTGTTCGATGATCGGCACCTGCGGCGAAGTCGGGTCCTTTGCGCCCGGATGCCGCCCCTGCGGCCGGCTGCGCGCGTAGTCCAGGGCATGCAGATAGCCGGTGTAGCCCAGCAACACCGCGCCCATGCCGACGCCGATCCTGGCCTCGTTCATCATGTGGAACATGCAGGCGAGGCCGCGGTTCGGTTCGCCCACCAGATAGCCTACGGCGCCGGCGCTGCCGCCGGGTTTGAACTTGCCTTCGCCGAAGTTGAGCAGCGTGTTGGTGATGCCGCGGTAGCCCATCTTGTGATTCAGGCCGGCAAGCGCCACGTCGTTGCGCTCGCCGAGCGAGCCGTCGGCGTTCACCAGCTTCTTCGGCACGATGAACAGCGATATTCCCTTCACTCCGGGGGGGGCGCCGGGGATTTTCGCCAGCACCAGGTGGACGATGTTCTCCGATAACTCGTGTTCGCCGGCGGAGATCCACATCTTGTTGCCGAACAGGCGGTAGTTGCCGTCGGGTTGCGGCTCGGCGCGGGTCTTGATGTCGGCGAGCGAAGATCCTGCCTGGGGTTCCGACAGGCACATGGTGCCGAAAAACCGTCCTTCCATCATCGGCCGCACGTAGGTGTCGATCTGCTCCTTCGAGCCGTGCGCGAGCAGCAGGTTGGCATTGCCGATGGTGAGGAAGGGATAGCCGGCGGTGGCGACGTTCGCGCCCTTGAACCAGGCGAAGCAGGCCGCGTTGACCACCGCGGGCAACTGCATGCCGCCGAGATCGTAGTCCTGCCCGGCCGCCATCAGACCGGCCTGGCAGAACGCATCCAGCGCCTGCTTGACCTCGGGAATGATGCGTACCCTCTCGCTGCCGTCCTCATCGATGAAGACGCGGGGCTCGTTCTGGTCGTTCTTCTTGTAATGCGGCTCGAACAACTCAGTTGCCATGCGCTCGCAGGTGTCGAGCGCGGCGTCGAAGGTCTCGCGTGAATGGTCGGCGTAGCGCGGCCGGCCGGTCAGAGCGCCGACTTCGAGCAGTTCGTACAGGACGAACTCGAGGTCGCGGCGGGAGAGGATCTTGGATTGCATGGGAGGTGGGTCAGCAGGGCCACACGGCGCTATTCGATGACCGCGACTACTTCGCCCTCGCCTACCACCTCACCTTCCTTGAAGTAGATCTCGATCACGGTGCCCGCGCGCGGGGCGGTCACCGGGATTTCCATTTTCATCGACTCGAGGATGAGCACCGTATCGTCCTGCGCCACCTTGGTGCCGGCGGCAGCTTCGATTTTCCAAACCTTGCCCGCGATGTCGCTGACTACTTTCGTGCTTGGCATGTCCGCCCGCTTTTCTTAGAGCGCCTAACGGAACTACCGTTAGGCGGCTGATTTAGGGGAGCACGAGGGGACGTGTCCCCTCGTTTTGTTTCCCTTAGGCCATCCTCAAACGACTTCGAACAATCCGGCCGCGCCCTGGCCGCCGCCGATGCACATGGTGACGACGACGTATTTGGCGCCGCGGCGCTTGCCTTCGATCAGCGCGTGGCCGGTGAGCCGGGCGCCGGAAACGCCGTAGGGGTGGCCGACGGCGATGGCGCCGCCGTTGACGTTGAGGCGGTCATCGGGAATGCCCAGCTTGTCGCGGCAGTAGATCACCTGCACGGCGAAGGCCTCGTTCAGTTCCCACAGGCCGACGTCTTCGAGCTTGACGCCGGCGCGCTTCAACAGCTTCGGGATGGCGAACACCGGGCCGATGCCCATTTCATCGGGTTCGCAGCCCGCCACGGCGAAGCCGCGGAATATGCCGAGGGGCTTGAGGCCTTTTTTCTCCGCGAGCTTGGCGTTCATTACCACCGTGGCCGAAGCGCCGTCGGAGAACTGGCTGGCGTTGCCCGCGGCGATCACGCCGCCCGGGAACACCGGCTTGATTTTGGAGACGCCTTCATAAGTGGTATCGGCGCGGATGCCTTCGTCCTTGGTGAGGGTCACTTCCCTGGTCATCAGCATGCCGGTGCTCTTGTCGGCGACGCCCATGATGGTGGTGAAGGGCACGATCTCGTCCGTGAACTTGCCTTCGGCCTGCCCCTTGGCGGCGCGCTGCTGGCTGCGCACGCCGTATTCGTCCTGCCGCTCGCGCGCGATGTTGTAGCGTTTGGCCACTTGCTCTGCCGTTTGCAGCATGGGCCAGTAGATTTCTGGTTTGTTCTGCGTCAGCCAGACCTCGTGAATCATGTGGCGGTTTGCCTCGTTTTGCACGCAGGAGATCGACTCGACGCCGCCGGCAACGAAAATATCGCCCTCGCCCGAGATGATGCGCTGCGCCGCGAAGGCGATGGTCTGCAGGCCGGAGGAGCAGAAACGGTTCACGGTGACGCCGCCGGTACTCACCGGGCAGCCGGCGCGCAAGGCGATCTGGCGGCCGATGTTGGCGCCGGTCGCGCCCTCGGGGGTGGCGCAGCCGATGAGCACATCCTCGACCTCGGCCGGGTCAATTTTGGCGCGCGCGATGGCGTGCTTGACCGCGTGGCCGCCCATCGTGGCGCCGTGGGTCATGTTGAGGGCGCCGCGCCAGGACTTGGCGAGGCCGGTGCGTGCGGTGGAAACGATAACGGCGTCAGTCATGATGTTCTCCTGAAAAAGCGTTTACCGCAGGTCAATTGAATGTCTTTCCTTCGGCGGCGAGCCTGGCCAAGAGCGGCGCGGGTTTCCAGAATTCACCGTGGCGGCCCCTGGCATATTTTTCCATCGCCGCGGCCACGTTCGGCAGGCCGACGGTGTCGGCATAGAACATGGGGCCGCCGCGATGCAGCGGGAAGCCGTAGCCGGTGAGATACACCATGTCCACGTCCGACGCCCGTTGCGCGATGCCTTCCTCGAGGATGTAGGCGGCCTCGTTGACCATCGAGTACACCAGGCGCTCGACGATTTCCTGATCGCTGACCTTGCGCCGCTCCACGCCGATGTCCTTGGAGTGCTTGATGATCATATCGTTCACGAGTTGCGACGGATAGGGCTTGCGGTCGCCCGGTTTGTAGTCATACCAGCCGGCGCTGGTCTTCTGGCCGTAGCGGCCCAGTTCGCACAGCAGGTCGGCGGTCTTGGAATATTTCATGTCCGGGCGCTCGGCGTAGCGGCGCTTGCGGATGGCCCAGCCGATGTCGTTGCCGGCCATGTCGCCCATGCGGAACGGGCCCATGGCAAAGCCGATTTTTTCGATCGCCTTGTCCACCTGCTCCGGCAGGCAGCCTTCCTCCAGCAGGAAGCCGGCCTGGCGTGAATACTGTTCGATCATGCGGTTGCCGATGAAGCCGTCGCACACGCCCGAAACCACGCCGGTCTTCTTGATTTTCTTCGACAGCGCCATGGTGGTGGCGAGCACGTCCTTGGCGGTCTTCGCGCCGCGCACGATTTCCAGCAGCTTCATCACATTGGCCGGACTGAAGAAATGCGTGCCGATCACGTCCTGCGGCCGCTTGGTGAATGCGGCGATCTTGTTCAGGTCCAGGGTCGAGGTGTTGGAGGCGAGGATGGCGCCGGGTTTCATCACCTCGTCCAGTTTCTTGAACACCTTCTCCTTCACGCCCATCTCCTCGAACACCGCCTCGATCACGATGTCGGCGTTCTTGATGTCGTCATAGGACAGGGTGCCCTTGATCAGGCCCATGCGCTCGTCGAACTTCTGCTGCGTCAGCCGGCCCTTCTTCATCGTGTTCTCGTAGTTCTTGCGCACCGTGGCCAGGCCCTTGTCCAGCGCTTCCTGCTTCATCTCCAGCACCGTGACCGGAATGCCGGCGTTGGCGAAGTTCATGGCGATACCGCCGCCCATGGTGCCGGCGCCGATGATCGCGGCCGACTTGATCGGCCGCTTGGGCGTGTCCTCCGGCACATCGGGAATCTTGGAGGCCGCGCGCTCGCCGAAGAAGAAATGGCGCAGCGCCTTGCTCTCCGTGGTTTGCATCAAGGCGAGGAAATTCTCGCGCTCCACCTTCACGCCGTCCTCGAATTTCATGCTTGCGGCGGCAGCCACGCAGTTGACGCATTTCAGCGGCGCCGGGAAATTCTTCGCCATGGCGCCGACGGTATTGCGCGCGAACTGGAAGAAAGCCTCGTGGTTGGGATAGTCGACCTTGATATCGCGCACCTTGGGTAACGGTCGCGCGGCGGCCACTTTTGCAGCAAAGGCGATCGCGCCCGCCATCAGGTCGCCTTCGATCATCTGGTCGAACAGCTTGGTCCCGGCGAGTTTTTCCGACAACACCGGATTGCCGGAAACGATCATGTTGAGCGCGGTTTCCACGCCGACCACGCGCGGCAGGCGCTGGGTGCCGCCGGCGCCGGGCAGCAGGCCGAGTTTCACTTCAGGCAGCGCGATTTGCGCGCCCGGGGCCGCCACGCGGTAATGACAGCCCAGCGCCAGCTCGAGGCCCCCGCCCATGGCGACCGAATGCACGGCGGCGACCACCGGCTTGTCGGCCGCCTCGATGGCCGCGATGACCGTGTGCAGGTTCGGTTCGGCGGAGCTCTTGGCGGTGTTGAATTCCTTGATGTCGGCGCCGCCGGAGAACGCCTTGCCCGCGCCGGTGATCACGATCGACTTGACCGCGTTGTCGGCCAAGGCTTTTTTCAGGCCGTCGAAAATGCCCGAGCGGGTCGCATGGCCGAGGCCGTTGACCGGCGGGTTGTTCAGGGTGATGACGGCGACGCCGCCTTTGACTTCATAATTAGCGCTCATTGAAACTCCCCAACGAAGATTAACCGCAAAGGACGCAAAGCACGCAAAGCACGCAAATGAAAAGCAGGTTCTATGTTGATTCGGACCGCTGTCTGGCCCCGGCAAGACGCGCTGCAGCCCGATGATGAGAAGGAGCTACCTTGCGTCCGTGACGGTCAAAATTGGACTTTAAACTTCCAGCCACTCCTTGCGAATTGTACTATTTTCCCGCAGCTCCTGCGGCGTGCCCTCGAACACGACGTAGCCGTGGCCCATGACGTACAGGCGCTGCGAAATGTTGAGCGCGATCGCCAGCTTCTGTTCCACCAGCAGGATCGACACGCCGCGATTCTTGATTTCGTTGAACAGCTCGGCCACCAACTCGACGAGCTTCGGCGCCAGACCCTCCGTCGGTTCGTCGATCATGATCAGGTCGGGGTCTCCCATCAGGGTGCGGCACAGCGTCAGCATCTGCTGCTCGCCGCCGGAAATCATGCCGGCCTCGACCCGGGCGCGCTCCTGCAGGCGAGGAAACAGGCGGTACATGTCCGCGAGGCTCCAGCGCGCGGCTTTGTCCGGCTTCGCGCCTTTCATGCCGAGGAGCAGATTCTGCTCCACCGTGAGGGCGGGAAAAATGTCGCGGCTCTCCGGCACATAGCCCAGGCCCTTGTGCGCAATCTGGTAGGCCTTGAGCCCCAGCATCTGCTCGTTCTTGAAGCGCACCGAACCTTCGGCATCCACCTGGCCCATGATGGCCTTGATGGTGGTGGAGCGCCCCACGCCGTTCCGGCCCAGCAGGCTGACAATCTCGCCCCGGCCCACCTGCAGATGGACACCGTGCAGGATGTGGCTCTTGCCGTAGTAGGCGTGCAGGTCTTTGACTTCCAGCATGGTCAGTCCGCCTCCGCGCCGAGGTAGGCTTCCTGCACCGCCTTGTTGCCGCGGATGTTCTGCGGCGCGTCGCAGGCGATGATTTCGCCATACACCAGCACCGATATCCGGTCGGCGAGATCGAACACCACACCCATGTCGTGCTCGACCATGATCAGGGTCTTGCCTTGGCTCACCTTGCGGATCAGTTCGACCGCATCGGCGGTCTCCGTGCGGCTCATGCCGGCGGTGGGTTCATCGAGCAGGACCACCTCTGCGCCGCCGGCGATGGTGACGCCGATTTCCAGCGCCCGTTGCTCGGCGTAGGAGAGCACGCCGGCGTACGTGTCGCGGCGCCGCTTCAGCCCGATCGATTCCATCACTTCCTCGGCGCGCAGGTTGGCGTCCTTCAGGCCGCCTAAGCGGTGCCAGAACGAATACTTGTATCCCAGCGACCACAGCACGGCGCAGCGGATGTTCTCGAACACCGACATGCGCTGAAAGATATTGGTGATCTGGAAGCTGCGCGACAGGCCCCTGCGGTTGATTTCGAACGGCTTCAGGCCGGTCACGCTCTCGCCGTTGAGCAGGATATCGCCGCCCGACACCGGGTAGCGCCCGCTGATCAGGTTGAACAAGGTCGATTTGCCCGCGCCGTTGGGCCCGATGATGGCATGGCGCTCGCCCCGGGGAATGGCAAGATCGACGCCGCGGATGATCGCGGTGTTGCCGAAAGACTTGCGCACGCTCTGCAACTCGAGGGCGTGCGCGCTCATGTCCTGCCCTCCACGAATTCGGCCTGGATCTCGCCCCAGACCCGGGCTACCCGCTTGCGCGCTATGTTGAAAAGCCATCCGCCGGCGATCCATAGTCCGCCCGCGACGGCCCAGGGGATCGCCGCGGCGGCATCGAATTCAACGCCGAAGAGATTCATCAAGGCGCCGTCCGCACTATCGACCGAGATCTTGTAGGTCATCTCGACCGTGAGGATCAGTGCGGCGAGCACCAGCAGGCCGCTTGCGCCGGCGCCAAGGTAGTGTGGGGCGATGCGCCCGAAGCGCTTGCGCGCGACCAGCTGCACCTGCATCATTACCAGGCTGGCGATGCCGCCGGGCGCAAACATCACCATGAGCATGAAGAACAGACCGAGGTACAACAGCCAAGCCTGAGTGTAGCCGGACAGGGCGACGACGAAGAATATAAACACGCAGGCGCCGATGATCGGGCCGAAAAAGAAACCCACGCCGCCGATGAACGCGGCGAGCAGCACGCCGCCCGAGCGCGCCGCGCTCACGTTCTCGGCCGTGACGATCTCGAAGTTGATCATGCCCAGGGCACCTGCGATCCCGGCGAAGAATGCCGAGATGATCAAGGTGAACCAGCGCACGCGCTGGGTGTCGTAGCCGACGAATTCGGCGCGCTCGGGATTGTCGCGTACTGCGTTGGCGATGCGCCCCAGCGGCGTGTGCGACCAGGCGTACATCAATGCCATGGACAACAGGCACCACACTGCGATCAGGTAGTAGACCTGCACGCTCGGGCCGAAGGTGATGCCGAGGAAAGGCTCGCCGAACACCCGGTTGGTGGTGACGCCGCCCTCGCCACCAAAAAATTCCGGAAACATGAGCGAGCAGGAGAACACCAGCTCGCCGATGCCGAGCGTGATCATGGCGAAGGTGGTGCCGGCGCGCTTGGTGGTGACGTAGCCGAAGAGCACGCCGAAAAAGGCGCCCGCCAGTCCGCCGACCAGCGGCAGCAGCGACACCGGCATCCAGATTTGGCCCTTCGAGGCGAGGTTGAGCGCGTGCACCGCGACATAGGCGCCGAGGCCCGAATAAACCGCGTGCCCGAACGAGAGCATTCCGCTCTGCCCGAGCAGCATGTTGTACGACAGCGCGAAAATGATCGCCACACCCATCTGTGACATGAGCGTGAGCGCAAAGCCCTGGGTGAACAACTGCGGCAGCACCGCCATGACCAGCGCGGTCAGGCCCCAAATGAGCCAGCGCGCGAGATTGAGCGGGCGGTAGCGCAGTTTCGACCTGGCGCCTGGCATCAGTCTGCCCTTGTTCCGAGCAGGCCTTTGGGCCTGAAGATCAGCATCAGCACCAGCAGCAGGTAGGGGAGTACGGGCGCAACTTGCGAAAGCTGCAGCTTCCACAGCGAATACATTGGTGTCTGCTCGTTTACTACGATGCCGATGACGCCGAGCATACCGCCGAGCGACCAGTCGACCGCGATGGCGAATGTTTGAACGATTCCGATGAGCAGCGAGGCGAGAAACGCGCCGGCAAGCGAACCCATGCCGCCGACCACGGCGACCACGAATATGATCGGCCCGAGCGAGGCGGCCATGGACGGGTCGGTGACGAAGGCTACGCCGCCGATCACGCCGGCGAGGCCTGCGAGCGCAGTGCCGCCGCCGAACACCAGCATGAACACGCGTGGCACGTTATGCCCGAGCGCTTCCGCCGCTTGCGGATGGGTAAGCGCTGCCTGGATCACCAGGCCGATGCGGGTGCGCTTTAGCATCAGGTAGACCGCAAGCAACATCAGCAGCGCGACCAGCATCATGAAGCCGCGCAGCTTGGGGAAGGCGGTCGAGTACAGGATGAACAGGGGACCGTCGAGTACCTCGGGCACCCGGTAGGGGACCGAGGCGAGGCCCCAGACCACCTTCACCAGTTCTTCGATGAGATAGGCGAGACCGAAGGTGAACAGCAGTTCCGCGACATGCCCCCAGCGGTGCACGGTGCGCAGGCCGTAGCGCTCTACCAGCGCCCCGAGCAAGCCGACCAGGAGCGGCGCGAGGATCAGCGCCGGAAAGAAGCCGATCTTCAGGCCGAGCGCGTAAGCGGCGTAGGCGCCCACCATGTAGAACGCCGCGTGAGCGAAATTGAGCACGCCCATCATGCTGAAGATCAGCGTCAACCCTGAGGACAGCATGAACAGCAGCAGCCCGTAGGACACGCCGTTCAGCAGGGAGATTACAAAGAATTCCATTCGGTGATTCGAGGTAGACGAACTGAAGGCCGGGCAAGCCCGGCCTTCGTTAAGTTCTGGGGCCTCGGCACAGAGGCTCCGCAGGTGCGTTCAGTTCAGTTCGGCCGTTTCATCTGGCAGGACGTAGGCTGGGTGGCGACGTAGGCGGGGATGACCACCTCGGTCTCCCAGCCGTAGCCGGTTTTTTCCTGGTCGTACTTGACCGTTTTGCCGTTGACCTTGACCCATTTGGCGATGGTTACCGACTGCTGCGCCTGGTGGTCGCTCTTGCGCATTTCGACTTCGCCATTGAGGCTTTGCACCTTCATGCCCTCGAGCGCCTTGGCCACTTTGACCGGGTCGGTAGACTTGGTTTCCTTGAACGCCTTGGCAAGATAGGCGATGCCGGTGTAGGTCGCCATCGTGTAGTAATCGTCGTCGAACTTCTTAAGGTAGCCCATGGCGAGGTCGGCGCCGACGAATTTCTCGTTGTTCACATTCCAGTAGCCGACATAATAGACTTTGCCTTCCCCGGTTGCGCCCATCGCCGTCGGCACGCCTGTGGTGGCGGCATAGTAGGTGTAGAACTTGACGTTCAGTCCGGCGTCTTTCGCCGCTTTGATCAGCAGCGCGAGGTCGTTGCCCCAGTTTCCGGTGATCACGGTGTCGGCGCCCGCAGCCTTGATCTTGGAAACATAGGGCGCAAAATCCTTCACTTGTGCGAGCGGGTGCAGGTCCTCGCCGACAATCTTAATGTCAGGGCGTTTGCGCGCAAGGTATTCCTTCGCCGCCTTAGCCACCGCTTGGCCGAAGGAATAATTTTGATTGAGCAGGTAGACGTTCTTGACATTCTTGTCCTTTGCGAGGTAGGTCGTCAGCGCCTCCATCTTCATATTGGCGTTTATGTCGAGCGCGAAATGCCAGTAGTCGCACTTGCTGTTGGTCAGGTCCGGATCGACCGCAGCGTAATTCAGATAAAGGATTTCTTTCCCGGGATTGCGCGCGTTGTACTTGTCCACCGCGTCGGTGAGCGCCAGCGCGACTGAGGAGCCGTTGCCCTGCACGATGTAGCGAATACCCTGGTCCTCCACCTGCTTCAGTATCGTGAGCGATTCCTGCGGCGAGAGCTTGTTGTCGAAGCCGACGATTTCGAAATTAACCCCGCCGGCCCAATGTTTCTGGTTAGCAATTTCGGCAATATACTTCCAGCTGCGCAGTTGATTCTGGCCGACTGGGCCCAGCAGACCCGAAAGCGGGTCGATGAAGGCTATCTTGACCGTTTGCGCATAAGCTGAGCCGGCGAAAACGGCTAAAGTCAGAAACAAAGCAGTGCAGGTGCGTTTTAGATTGAACATACATCCTCCTTTGATGGAGCCCCCGAGAAGGGAGGCGCTGACTACTTACTGCTGGATTTTTGCGCGGCCCCGCCTGCTGCGAGCCGCTGCATGCGGTACGACGGTGAGAACGGGGCACGTAGCAAGTGTCGTCCCGCAGATTACAGGATGTTTTGACCTAGATCAAACATGCTTGGACAGCCAGGTTCCCCTGGGTCCGGGGTCGAGGAGGGGTGTGCGCCGCTCGGGCGGGGTCTTCAGGCGGCCTGTTTCATGTCCTGTGCGGATCGAGTTGTCCTCGGCGCAATCGATGGGGAGCTTGCGCGGACCGCGGAATCGCCGCCATACGAATTGTGGGTGTGCTTGACCTTCCAGCCCGCGTAGGCCTCTTCGAATCTCATCGTCCGCGTCTCCTGGAACCAGCGCGCCAGGCTTATGGGTATTTCCATACGTCACCCAAAAGCCGGACACATTGCGTGCTCCAGAGCCGGACAGATCATGAACTAGCAACACGCGCCAGGCCCGCGCTTGACGAAGCGAATTTTAGAGCCTAGGGTAGTGTACCGTAACGATTAAGACGGAAGTGCCATCATGTCTGTGTACGTCGATGCATTCCGAAGACTTACCCCTGAATCGATTGTTACGGCCCACTTTAGTGTGCACAAAAGAGCGGCGTTACTGCAACGCGAAACCGCCAAACTCAAAAGGAGTGAATACCAAATGAAGACCACAATACATTGTTGGCTGCTGTATGGTATTGCCGCTGTAATTGCCCTGGGCGGCTTGGCCGGCTGCGGTTCTGATAACAGAGGAAGTTCCGACCCGGTGCAAATCAGAACGCTGTCCAATCGCGCCGATTTGGTGAGCGGCGGTAACGCCTATGTCGAGATCGTTTTGCCGGAGCCCGCACGAGCCGGCGGATTGAACGTGGATGTCGGCGGTCGCGATGTCACCAGTGCTTTCGCCATACGTAGTGATGGCCGGATGAAGGGTATCATCACCGGGCTTGCCAACGGCGACAACGTCGTGACTGCAACTGTACCCGGGTCGCCAGCCGGGCGCCTTACGATCAACAATCACCCGATCGGAGGCCCGGTGATTTCGGGAACGCAGATCCAGCCATGGGTTTGCGCAACCCCGGTGGCCGTGGCCGAGAGCGGCAGCACGGCGGCGACGAACTTCAGCGGACTCTCCACCAACGCGATCGATGCGCAGTGCAATATCGCCACCGAGTTCAAGCTCTACTACAAGGCCACCACGGCAGGCTGCACCAACAGCCTGCCCGACCCCACCCCGCCTACCGCAGCCCCGGCCAACGGCTGCTTCAAGCTGTATGACCCCACCGCAGCAACGCCTGCGGATCTGGCGACCACAACTACCGACAAGGGCGTTACCGTCCCGTACATCGTGCGCGTCGAGCGCGGCACGCTCAACCGCGGCATCTACGACATCGCGGTGCTTTTCGATCCGACCAAGGACTGGAAGCCCTATGCGCCGCAGGCCGGCTGGAATGGCAAGTTGGTGTATACCTTCGGCGCGAGCACCGGACAGCCGCGCAGGCAGTGGCGATCCGAGCAATCCTGGGTCGATGACAGCGCGCTGTCGCGAGGCTTCATGGTCGCACTGAACAGCATGACGGACTCGTTGTACAACTCGAACCGGATCGCCATGACCGAGACGTTGATGATGATGAAGGAACACATCATCGACAACTACGGCGAGGTGCGCTTCACCATGGGCAACGGCTGCTCGGGCGGCTCGATCAATCAGAACACGGCTGCGTCGATCTTCCCTGGACTGACGGATGGCATCCAGCCGACCTGCACCTTTCCGGATTCCGAGACGACCGGCATAGAGGTCGCGGACTGCCAACAGCTGGTCAACGTTTACAATACGCCGCAGTGGGCAGCAGCCTTGGCCTTGACCCCTGGGCTGACGCAGGCGCAGATCAATGTCAAGAAAGCGGCGATCAACGGCCACGT
>OCZT010002104.1_pt1 | contig 20594 bp, 18 predicted proteins | sample 1539031 | NCBI WGS metagenome assembly OCZT01 (sample SAMEA3539308, study PRJEB22396) | soil metagenome | biome: tundra; feature: field; material: soil | place: USA | collected 2010-05 | depth 0.15 m | reverse complement strand
GGGCGGCCCGCCGGACGGCCGCGTCCCCCTTCCCGCCGATGACGACAGGGACCGGCGGGCTCGGCGCCGGCTTGATGCGCGCGGCGGTGAGCTCGAAGAACTCCCCCTGGTGGTCGACGGCGTCCCCGCTGTTGCTGACCTCGCTCCGGTCCTCACCGCCGACCCCGGCGCCGAGCACCAGGCGCCCGGGGGCCAGCTGGCTGATCGAGGCGAGCTGGCGTGCCGTTCCTCGGGCCGGGAAGCCGGGTGCGCGGTCATCTGCGACCTCACGAGATAGGCAACGGTTTCGTGTCTTGCTATACCACATCGGACCACAGATCCTCCGGTTCACCTCCGCGGGTCTCGGGGAGCAGCCAGAACAGCACCATGACCAGTGCGGCCGGCAAGAAGGTGACCAGCCCGGCTACGGCGTACCGGTGGACGGCCTGGGCTACCGCGCCGAAGATGACCAGGCCAGTCACCGCGCCCAGCACGCCCGACGCGAGAGACCAGCCCGCCACCGAGGCCCGGACGGACGTGGGGAACAACTCGTTGATCAACGACCCGGCGGCCGGGGCAAAGACCGAGCCGGCGAAGACCCCGAGGATGTAGCCGGCCAGCAGCGCCGGAGCGGAGCCAGAGTAGGTCACGGTAGCGAGCAGGGCCACCGTCACCATGGCCAGCGCGCCGGTCAGGCGCCGGCCCACCCGGTCCGCCAGCCACCGTCCGGCCAGCAGCCCGGCCAGGCCGGCGACGCCTGCCCCGACGACCATGGCGGCGGTCACGATGCCGCGCTGGTGCAGGAAATTCTGCGCGAACAGGAAGACGAAGCTGTTGGCCGGCCCGGTAATCACCGAGACGGCAAAAGCTAGCACCACGATCACCGCAAGGCTCCGCCGGAACGGCGGGGCCACGGCACCAAACACCGGGGTCGGATGCTCGGATCCGACCGCGGCCACGGCGAACCGGTCAGGTTCCTCGATCCAGCGCCACAGGAGGGGCAGCAGAGCCAACGGGACCAGCGCCAAGACGAATACGCCGCGGAATCCGAGCGCACGTTCGGCCAGGCTGTGCACGATGGCGACAACCCCGGCGCCGGCGCCGTACCCGGCGGCGATGAGCGCGACGGCCTTAGCCCGGTCCGCCGAACCGGTCTGCTCGGCCGCGGTGACCTGCGCCAGCGCATTCGTCGCGCTGAGCAGGGGACGCCCGCTGGCGAAGATCGCCACGAACCACCAGTAGCTGGGGCTGGCCGCGGCGACCCCCGTCATGGCCAACCCGAGGCCGGCAGTCACCAGCAGCATCGTCCGGCGGCCGAAGCGGTCGGCCAGGCCGGTGATGGGCAGGGCGCCCAGCGACGCCAGGCGCATGATGGCCAGCCCGATGCCCAGGTCGGTGCCTGATAGTCCGGCCTGGTCGGCGAGAGTTGCGCCGACGTTCACCTGACCGAACCCCTTGGCTACGTCGCCGAGGGAGGCGACCACGCCGTTTTGCGCGAACCCCGAGGCGAAGGCGGCGATGGCTATCGCGACTACGGCCCGGTCATTCCAGCGATGCAGGCGGAGCCCCGTCGGCCGAGGTACGGGGACCGTCCCCGGATCAGTACTCACCGTCGCCGCCTTTGCTGACCGCTGCGCTACGGGGCCTAGGCGCGCGCCATGACGGTCGAATTCTGATCGCTCAGGTACCCGGTAGCGGCAAGAGCGGTTCGCAGCTTACCCCGGTGTTCTCCTGGCTGAGGGAGGATCACCGAGCGGTAGACTCCCCTCCAGCAGGGCACGGACGGCGGCGGCGTGCTCCACCCCGGCTTCGGGTGAGGCCGCGGCGGGAATCAGCGTGATGTGCTCGGCTCCGGCCTCCAGGTAGGGCACCAGCTCCTCGGCCACCTGGGCCGGGGTGCCGGCCGGGGCCAGCCGCTCGAATTTTCCGAACGGCAGGTGGTACAAGCTCTCCATCTGCCGGGCCAGCAGCAGCCGGGCCTGCGCGGCGTCGGCGTCAAGCCCGCACCACACGTTGATGCCGTACCAGGGCGGAACCGGCCGTCCGAGCTCGGCCGCCGCCTCGGCGATCTGCTCCCTGGTCTGGGCGAACCGCCGGGCCGAGCAGAAGATCGCCAGCCAGCCGTCGCCGTAGCGGGCCGCCCGCCGCACGGCCGCGTCGCCCTTCCCTCCGATGACGAGCGGCACCGGCGGGTCCGGCGCCGGCTTGATGCGCGCGGACGTGAGCTCGAAGAACTCCCCCTGGTGGTCGACGGCATCCCCGCTGGCCAGCGCGCGCAGCACCTGCAGGCACTCGTCCAGGCGGCGGCCGCGGGTGGCCGGGGGCCAGCTGGCTGACCGAGGCGAGCTGGCATGCCGTCAGCAGCGGATGCCGCAGGGCCAGCAGGTACACGCCGACCAGCACCGGGAGCCGGTCGCTGCCCGACAGCGCGTCCGTCGCGGCGGTGAGCCCGTCGAAGCCGGTGCCGTCGTGAAAGCTGACGTGATCGCCGACGCACACGTAGTCGAGGCCGGCCGTCTCGACCATGCTCAGCAGCGCCCGCCGCCGGGCGGGATCGGCGACCATCAGGCTGTCGTGCACGGAGATGCCGACCTGGCTCATGATGACTCCCTGGTAGTCCCTTCCCGGCACCTGCATAATGTTTTACACTCTTGGTAACTCGTTTTCCAGATCCGTAGAGTATCTGAGGCAGGGGAACTGATGCCGGACGCGACGGCGCCACTGGCCCGACTGGGCGAGGCGGCCCGTGACCCGCGAGGGTACATCGAGCGCTGGCGGTCAGCCCATCCCGGCCAGCCGGTCGTCGGCGTGCTGCCGATGAACTTCCCGCGCGAGATCGCCTATGCCGCCGGCACCTTGCCCGTGGTCGTCCAGGACGACAAGCAGCCGGCGACCGAAGGCCGCTCGCTGCTGGCCGAGTTCTACTGCGGATACACCCGCAACCTCGCCGACCAGGCCGCGACCGGCCGCTTCAGCGGATACGACGCGCTGTTCCTGGCGGATCACTGCATCCAGCTGATCGGCGCGGCCAACGTCATGCGCGCGGTGCTGCCGGACATCCCGGTGTTCTTCGGGATGCTCATCAGCTCGATGAGCGACAGCTGGGCCCCCGGCAAGACCGCGGAGATGATGGGTGAGTTCAGGGCGGAGTTCGGGTCCTTCACCGGCCGCCCGGTCACCGGCGAGGCCCTGGCCGCGAGCATCGCCGCGCACAACCGGGACCGGCAGCTGATCCGCGGGCTCTTCGACGAGCGCAGCTCGGGCAACGCGGCCTTCACCCCCGGCCAGCTTCAGGACATCGTAGGTTCCAGCATGGTCATGGACCCGGCGGAGCACTGCGAGCTGCTCGCGAAGGCGGTCCGCGCCGCGCGGGACGCGCCGCGAGACGACCGGGTCCGGGTCCACCTGTCGGCCCACCTGTGCCACGCGCCGAAGCGCGAGCTGCTCGACCTCATCGAGGACAGCGGAGTCATCGTGGTGGACGACGACCTGTTCCACGGCCGGCGCTACGTCTCGACGGACGTCGAGGAGACCGGCGACCCGATCGAGGCCATCGCCCGCTGGTACGCGCAGCGCAACGTCAACATCCCGTGTCCCACCCGGGTCCAGCAGGACGTCGACTGGGACGCCTACCTGGTCAGCGCGGTGCGCAGCAGCGGGGCCGAGGCGGTCATCCACCTGCTGCCCAAGTTCTGCGAGCCGCACATGCTCTACTACCCCGAGCTGCGCAAGGGCCTGGACGCGGCCGGCATCCCCCAGCTGCTGCTGGAGACCGAGCATGAGGGCCTGCCCGCCGAGTCGTTCCGGACCCGGGTGGAAGCGCTGGTCGAACGCGTCCGGCGCAGGCGGCCGGTACCCGCCTGACCCTCGCCCCTAGGAAGGAACCCGGCCCATGGACGCCACGCAGGACCGGTCCAACCGGCTGTCCGTCACCCGCTCGGGCGGACAGCTGATCACGGACTACTGTGACAATCTGTTCCAGGCCAGGGAGCGAGGCAAGCAGATCGTCTGGTACAACGGCGGGGCCCTGAACCCGATCTTCCAGGCGGCCGGCCTGGCCTGGTGCCACGGCGAGGCGTTCGCGGCCCGGCTGGCGGCCCAGCGGTGTCGTCGGGATCAACGACTCCCAGGAGCTGGCGGCCCGGCTGCCGTCGCCGGACTTCTTCGTCAACAACTACGCGGGTTGCAGCACCGGGCAGCAGTGGGACGGGATCTCGTTCCGGGTGTTCGGCAAGCAGCTGCCGATCTTCGGCATCTCGCACCCCTTCCTGTGGGGCAACAAGCCGGACGCGGGCTACCTGCGGGGCGAGGAGTGGGAGTCGGCCTCCCGCTACGTGGCCGGCCAGCTGCGCGAGCTCATCTCGTTCCTGGAGGCCCAGACGGGACGGCCGTTCGACTACGACGCGCTGAGCGAGGCCATGACCTACATCAAGCGCGCCGCGGAGCTGCGCCGCGAGGGCCTGGACCTGTGCCAGGCCAAGCCCGCGCCGGCCACCTTCTGGGACTGGATCGCCTGCGTCGCGCCGATCAACTTCCTGCCCGGCGACCAGGCCCTGGTCGGCTACTTCGCCGGCGTCAGGGACGAGATCAGCGACCGCCTGGCGGCCGGCGTCTCCGGGGTGCGGGACGAGAAGTACCGGCTGTACTTCGACGGCATCATGAACTGGAACAAGCTCGGGTTCTTGTCCAGGAAATTCGCCGAGCACGGCGCCGCCGTGCTGTGCGGCCGCTACATCCACAATGCGTTCTGGCAGGAGCCGCAGCTCATCGACACCGCTGACCCGATCCTCGGGATGGCTCAGCACTACCTGCTCTGCCCGACCAGCCACGGCACCAAGACCCTGGACTACCTCACCCTGCGCGACTGCCGCGAGTGCGGCGTCGACGGCATCGTGTTCCACTCCACCCGCACGTGCCGCGCGTTCACCGGACCGCAGCGGCTGCTGGCCAAGTCCGCGCAGGACAAGCTCGGCATCCCGTCGATCTTCTTCGAGGGAGACGTCGCCGACGCCTCCTTCTACAAGGAGGAGATCCTGGAGAGCCGGCTCGCCGCGATGCTGGAGGCCATCGACGTCCGCCGGGCCCGCGGCGGCCAGCTGGCCGGAGCCCTCTCCTGATGACCGGGCGCTACCTGGGTGTCGACCTCGGCTCGACCACCGCGAAGGCGGTGGTCACCGACGCCGGCGGGGTGATCCTGGCCGCCAGCACGGACAGCAAGGCCATCACCGTCGACGAAAGCGGCCTGGTCGAGGACTTCGCGATGAACGACCGGTGCGCCAGCGGCACCGGCCGGTTTTACGAGGTGCTGGCCCGCGCGCTGGAGTGCGATCTCGGCGAGCTGGCGGACCTGGCCCGGCAAGGCGGCCGCAACCTGGAAGTCAGCAGCATGTGCGCGACGTTCGCGGAGACCGAGATCGTCTCGCTGCTCGCCCAGGGCCTGCCCGCGGCCGACATCGCCGCCTCGGTCCACCGGGCCATCGCGGCTCGCACCCTGGCGCTGGTCGCCCAGGTCGGCAAGCGGACCCGGTCGTGCTGACCGGCGGCGTCGCGCGCAACCGCGCGGCGGTGCACTTCCTGGCCGAGGCGCTGGGCACCGACGTCCGGGTGCCGGCCCGCCCGCAGATCACCGGGGCGTACGGCGCGGCGCTGCTGGCCATGGAGTCCGCCGGGCGGCCACCGGCCGGGCGGGCTCCGGGTCAGGGTGACGCGGACACGTCGGTGCCGTTGTTTCCCGGTCCCGCCGGTGCCGACCGGTCCTGCACCAACTGCGACGGCACTGTCGCGGCCTTGTCCATGCCCATGATCAGGGACCGCTGACCCCCACCGCGGCGTTGAGCGCGTCGAGCGCCGATCCCTGCCTGGCCGCGTCGGCCCGGTCGAACGGCCCGGTCCAGGGCAGACCGACCTGGTTCTGCCGGTTCCTGCTGTTCCGCCACAGCGAGGTCGCGTTGGCCAGGATGAAGTCGCGGTATTCGGCGCGCGGACTGTGCCGGTGGAGCTCGTACAGGTTCCTGACGAAGATGCCCTTGAACTGCGCCTGGTCGGCATGGCGGCCGATGGCCCGCCGCTCATCGGGCTCGGCCAGGATGCCCGGCGGCACCGTCAGGTCGCGCAGCGCGGCCACCGCGATGGCTTCCGCCTGCCCGAGGTAGGCGGCATCGCCGGTGATCTCGTGCAGCACCACCAGCCCTCCGATGATCACGCCCTGGTTGTAGGTCCAGGTGATGCCGCCGTTGTTCGCGCAGTCGGCGGTCAGCCCGTCGTTGACCAGGCCGGCCGGGCCGGTCAGCCCGCTGGCCCTGAACCACTGCCACTCGCGCAGCGCCCAGTCGAGATAGCCGCTGCCGGGACTGGCCGTGCGCTGATGCAGGCGGCCCGCGATGAGCAGGAACAGCTCGTTCGGTATCGCGTTCTTGTATTTTTTCCTGCGCGTCCACCACACGCCGCCGCCGCACACGTCGTCCCAGCCGGCCGCCATCCCCGCGAACAGCTGGCGCGCCAGGTCCAGGTACTTCACCTCGCCGGTCAGGTCGAACGCCGCGATCCAGGCCAGCGCCCACCAGCCGTCATCGTCGTAATACTCGTTGCTGAAGCCCGGGTTGGCCCGCCCGGCCCGGCGATAAGTCGTCTCGATGACGTCCACGTGCCCGCGCTCGCCGGTCCGCTGGCTGTGCCCTATCACCGCGGTCAGCGCGTTCGCGGAGTTCCACCAGCCGGCGGTCTTCCACAGCCCGGTCCTGGGCTTGTACCAGCGCTGCAGCGCTTCGACGGCCTGGCCGGCCCAGACCTGGTACTGCCCCGGCTCCTCCGGCTCCGGCCCCATGGCTACGGGGTCGGGTGGTTGTCCGGCTGCCCGGCGTTGAAGTGCGCCAGCGCGAGCACGCCGGTCACCAGCGTGAGCCAGCGGGTCAGCGAGTTGCGCGGCAGCAGGGCGAGCGTGACCCACGCCAGCGCGGTATACCAGGCCAGCGTCCACGGGGCCATCAGCACCCAGGCAAAGGTCAGCGCGCAGGTGGCCGCGAGCACGGCGGGCACGTCGCGGGACAGCCGGTTGTACAGGTACCAGGCCACTGCGAGCAGCAGTGGCGGCCACAGCACGCCGATCAGCGTCGATGTCGCCGCCGGGTCCAGCTGGTCGCCGACCATCTGGAACAGCCGCCAGAACGACTGCGAGATCACCCGCGATGACGCCGCCGGCAGCGCTCTGAGCGCAGTCGTGCCGTAGCTGAAGAAGTACAGCCCGGACGTGACCACCGCCGCGACGGCGCCGGTGCGGAGCAGGCGTGCCCACGCGCGTTCGCGGATCAGCGGCACGGCGATGCCCAGCCCGACGAACACCGCGTTCACCTTGATCCCGCAGGCGACGCCGATCACCACGCCGACCGCGAGGTCATGCCAGACGGTCGCGTCGCGGCGGGAGATCAGGATCGCCGTAATGCCGGCCAGCGCGATGAAGGTATCGAGCTGCGCCCCCATCACCAGCAGGTAGATCAGCAGCGGGTTCGCGGTCCAGATCAGGCCGGCCCGCACCGGGTTGGCCGCCGTGCGCAGCAGCAGGTACCCGGCGGCGAGGAACGCGATCCCGGTAATAATCATCAGGACCCAGATGGCCAGCCACGGCCTGCTTCCGCCGCCGATGAGCGCCGCGGCCAGGTGCATCCAGGTGGCCACCGGGCCGTACACAGAAGGAGTTGACCGCCACCGGGGGTCGACCAGCGCGGTATACGGATTGTGGCTGCCGCCGGGCAGGTCGACGGCGGTGTACAGGTACGGGTTGTGACCGAGCGCGGCGATGCGCCCGTACGTGGCGTAGCTGGCCGGGTCCGAGGTGCCGGTCGGCGTGATGTTCACCACCACCGCGACCACCGCCGCCGCGGACCAGAAGACCCGCCGCGGGTCCGGGCTCCAGCCGCCGCTGTTCGCCCACAGCATCCCGGCCAGGCCCAGGCAGCACAGCGTGATGCCGGTGTACATGATGACGTTGGTGACGTCGGGATAAAGCACCGGCGCGCCCAGCCGGCGCGCCAGCGCGGTGAGCGGCAGCAGCACCGGCAGCGCCGCCTCGCTCGCGCCAGGCGCGGTCGCGCACAGCCCGGTGAACGCCACTAGCCCGAAGCCGAGCGCGGACAGCGACACCGCGGGCCGCGGCCGGCCCAGCGGGCTGAACGCGAGCACCCGGATGAGCACGCCCATCATCGCCTCGACCCGGCCGCCGGGAATCGGCGGCTCGGCGAGCTTCGCAGCCTGGGCTTCGTGAGGATCTTGCGCCCTGGCGACGTCTTGCGCCCTGGCGGCGGTGCCCCGGGTCATCACGTCACCCCTTATGAGAGCATCCGAGCCTGCGAGCCGACGGTCAGCCGCGTCGCCTCATCGTTACCTGTGCCCATGGTCAAGCCCCGTCGTTACCCAGTACTTATAGTTAAGGAGAGTACGCGGTCACCTATCGCCCAGGTGCCGCAATTTACGCGCCAGTTTGCCGGGCACCGGCGCACCAGGTGATGGGGATGCGGTTAGCTGGGGAACATGTTTCCGCCGCCCTGGTCCCGTGTCGCCATGTCGGCTCTGGCCAGACGCGGCCGGGACGCGGTGCGCCGGCACTGGCTGTTCACCGTCGTCGCGGGATGCGCTACCGCGCTGCGCGCCGTGGTGCAGCTGGCCTACCAGCCGGCCTTGATCTTCCCGGACAGCGAGCGGTACCTGCAGTACGCTCACTCCTTCGTCACCGGAACCTGGTCTCCGGACTGGCTGCGCACCAGCGGCTACTCGCTGCTGCTCATCCCGGCGGTGCTGACCCACAACCTGACGGGGGTCGCGGCCATACAGCACCTGCTCGGGCTGGCCACAGCCGTGCCGGTCTACGCGGTTCTGGTGCACTTCGGCGCCCGCCGGTGGCTGGCCGCCCTGGCGACCGTCCCCGTGCTGTTCGACCCCCTCCAGCTCGACATCGAGCAATACGTCCTCACCGACGTCAGCGCGACGTTTCTGCTCGTCGTGGCGCTGGCCGTGCTGGTGTGGAAACGTGACGCGATCGGCAAGGCGGCGCCCGCCGTGGCCGGGCTGCTGATCGCCGCCGCCACGATCATCAGGGAATCCGACCTGCTCGTCATGATCCCTGCCCTGCTCTACCTGGTGACTGTCATCCGGCCCTGGCGGCGCCTGGCGGCCGTGGCGGCGCTGCTGCTCGCCGGCTTCCTGCCCTTGGTGCTCGGCTACCTCGGCTGGTCCCAGGTGTGGTACGGACGGTTCGACTTCGTCAGCTACGACAGCCAGTTCATGTACGGCCGGATCGCGCAGTTCGCCGACTGCACAGGCGTGCCGCTGCCCCGGTACGAGCGGTCGCTGTGCATCCAGCAACCCCCGGCGCAGCGCAACCCGGACTTCTACATGTGGGCGCCACAGTCGCCGCAAGTGACCTTCCGGGCGCCGCCCGGTATGACCAAGGGCCACATCGTCCTCGACTTCGACCAGCGGATCATCGAGCATCAGCCGCTGGCCTACCTGAAGGTGGTGGCAGACGACATCCTCTACAGCTTCTCCCCGGTGCGCGGCGACGGCCCTGAGCACTACCCGACCTCGTACCACCAGTTCCACCCGTACTTCCCGGGCGATAAGGGCGAGCTGGCTACGGTCCGTACCTATACCGGCCGCGGCCCGCACGTCCAGCCTGCGCTGGCCGGTTTCCTGACCGGCTACGGCCGGGACTTCTACGTGCCTGGCCCGCTTCTCGCGGCCGGTCTCGCGCTGGGCGTGGCCGGCACGGCCGGGATCGGCCGGGCGCGGCGCAGCGGACTGCGCGCGCCATGCCTGCTTTTCACGATCGGGGTCATCGCCGCGGTCGAACCCCCGTTCATCATCGCCACCTTCGACTGGCGGTACGAACTGCCGCAATTGTCCCTGATCCCGATCGCCGCGGTCCTCGGCGTGCTGGCACTGGCCGGCCGGGCCAGTGACCAGGCCCCGGCCAAACGGCCGGCGAGCACCGATCGGCTGGTCCGCACCGGCCAGTCAGCACAAGCCGACCAGCCGGCCGTGCCGACGACACCGGACCCAGGCTAGCGCTGGGAGGCGGATTCTGAGGGCCGGATCTCGTCGAAGGTCAGGGTGCCGTCGGTGACCTGCTGGCGCAGGACGAACTTCTGGGTCTTTCCGGTCGGGGTCATGGGGAGCCCGTCGACGAAGGACCAGGTTCATCCCACCCCGGATGATCATGTCTTTGACCCGGCTGGTCACCCGGAGGAAGCCGCGTTCGTCCATCGACCCGATGTCGCCCATGTGCAGCCAGCCGCCGGTCATCATGTCGGCGATCTTGACCTCGAGCCGGGGCAGCGGCTGACCGACGGTGCCGGCCTGATCCTCGGGCGTGTCGGTGACCCGGGTCTGGCTGGTCACGCCGTGCGTCTCGGTCTGGCCGAACAGGATGCTGAACTGGCAGCCGAGCAGGCCGATGGTCTTGCGGACCAGCGAGGCCGGCACGGACGCTGCCCCGCTCATGATCGTCTGGAGGCTGGACAGGTCACGCTTGGCCAGGTCAGGATGGTCGAGCATGGCGATCAGCATCGTTGGGACCACCAGGGTGTGCGTCCCTGAGTAGGCCTCGAAGGCTTCGAGCAGCAGGCCAGGCTCGAAGCCGGGCAGGATGACGAACGTCCCGCGCTTGGCCCAGGTTCCGAAGGACGTCACCGCCCCGCCTCCGATGTGGTATATCGGCATGGCGTTGACGCAGACCCCGCCGTCGTTCATGCCGGCCCGCTCGGCGACGAACGTGGCCTCGTTAACCAGGCCCATGTGATGCAGCACCGCGCCCTTGGGGAAACCCGTGGTGCCAGAGGTGTACTGGACCTGGATCATGTCCGCGGGCGCGACCTGCGGCAGCACCTGGCCAGCGCCCTGGCGTTCGCTGACGCCGGGGTCCGGCGGCTGGCCCTGCTGGCCCGCGACCAGGACCGCGGGGAGGCCGCCCGGCAGGCGGTCGCCCGGCATTGCCCGGATGCGCACGTGGTGTTCGTCGCGGCCGACGCCTGCGACGCCGGGCAGGTACAAGCCGCCATCGCCGAAGCTCACCAGGCGCTCGGCACCATCGATGTCCTGGTCAGCTCCGTGACCGGGACCTGCAGGCCCGAACTCCTGCACCGGACCCCGATGGCCGATATCGCGGCCATCCTGCTCGCCCAGGCGCTGCCGCCGATGCACCTGACCCGCGCCGTGCTGCCGATCATGGCTGAACAAGGCGGCGGAAGCATCGTCAACATCGCCTCGGACGCCGCCAAGGTGGCCACGCCCGGGGAGAGCGTGCTCGGTGGGGCCATGGCCGCCATCGTCATGTTCTCCCGGGTGACCGCCATCGAGGCCAAGCGCAACCGGATCAGGGTGAACGTCATCACGCCATCGCTGATCGCGGGCACCCCGACCGCCGGCCACGTGCTCCGGGATGGCTTCAGCAAGAACCTCTTCGAAAAGGCGGCCTCGCTGGCCCATCTGGGCGTGGCCGAGCCGGACGACCTCGCCTCGCTGGTGGTGTTCCTGGGCGGCCCCGGCTCGGCGCGCCTGACCGGACAGGCGATCAGCGTGAACGGCGGGATATCCGCGGCCTGACGGCGTCATGGTCTACACTCAGAGTAACTTAGTGACACTACTCGTCGAACGTAGCGAGGTGGAGAGCGATGCCCCCGCGGAGCGATGCCCCGGCCGGCCCTGCCCTCCTCAAGCCGGCCGGCGGGTCCCTGGCTCCAGGGAGCGCCAGGTCCCTGCTGATGACCATTCTCGGCGAACTGGTCTGGCCGGCCGGGCAGCCCGCCTGGACGTCGGCGCTGGTGTACGTGCTCAGGGGACTCGGCGTGGAGGAACAGGCCGCGCGGCAGGCCATCGCCCGGGCGGCGGCGGCGGCGTGGATGGTCCCGGAACGACGAGGACGCGAAGTCTGCTGGTCGCTCGGGCCCAGGATGATCGACATCATCGAGTCCGGCGCGCCGCGGGTCTACTCCCTCAGCGATCCCTTCAGCCGCTGGGATGGCCGCTGGCTGGCCAACCTGGTGACGATCCCGCAGTCTCACCGCAGCGCACGGCGGCCGCTGTACTCCGGTCTGACCTGGGCCGGGCTCGGCAACCCCGTCCCCGGGCTCTGGCTGGGCCCGCACGTCGAGCGGGCCGCCGAGGTCGGCAGGCTCATCGACGGGCTCGGCCTGCGCCAGCACACGATCTCCTTCGTCGGCACGATCGACGACATCGGGATGTCCCCGGCCGACATCGTGGCGCAGGGCTGGGACCTCGGCGCCCTGCACGAGCATTACCAGCAGGTATGGGACGCGGTGGGCGGACTGTCCCCGCGGGGCGGAGACGAGATCCTGTTCGCCCACGTGCGGATGATCAGCGAGTGGCAAGAGCTGCCCCGAACCGATCCGCAGCTGCCGGAGGCCCTGTTGCCTGACTGGATCGGGCGCCGGGTCGCCCGCCGGATCGAGGCGCTGCGGGCTCAGTGGACGCCGGCCGTGCGGGAAAGGTTCGCCGAGATCAACGCCGCCGGAACGAACGACCAGGCGCACCGCTGACGGCCCGCTCTCGTCCGTTGCGGTCACGGGCGGGCAACGTCCTCGAACCGGGGAGCGCCGTCCTGGCCGGCCGCTGATGGCGGCCATGGACCTCCTGGGACCCCAGGCCGGCTGATACGCCCCGTCCAGGCGAGGCTTCTGGCATGGGCGAAACACCACAGCCCGTTCGGAAAAAATAGGATCTTCTGGCCGAACGGACCGTGGTGCTCGCGCAGGCGGAGGCGGAGGTTCGTCAGCTCATGCTGCCGCCGGTGGCCGTGCGCTGGGCGTGCGGGCCGCCCGCCAGGCGTTCGGCCGACCACGCCCGGCGGTAGTACAGGTGCGCGTCGTGCTCCCAGGTGAACCCGTTGCCGCCGAAGAGATGGATGGCGGACTCGGTCGCGCCGCGGTAGGCCTCTCCGCCGCGCAGCGCCGCGACCCGGACCGCTGCCCGGGCCTCCGGCGCCCCGTCCGCGCTGGCGACCGCGGCGTACCGGACCGCCGCCGAGACCGACTGCAGGTCCGTGACCATGTCGACGCAGGAGTCGGCGACCGCCTGGAACGAGCCGATCGGGTGCCCGAACTGCTCGCGGTCCTTGACGTGGGCGATCGTCGCGTCCAGGCACCAGCCGATGCCGCCGGCCGCCTCGGCGGCCGTGGCCAGCAGGAGTTCGTGCTCGGCCCGGTCCAGGGCCGCGGCCGCCAGCTGGCCCTGGCCGAGCAGGAAGGCCGGAGTCGTGTCGAAGGTGGTCACGCAGACGCGCCGGGTCAGGTCGATGCCCAGCTGCCGGGATACCGCGAACCCCGGGGATCCCGCTTCCACCAGGAATATCCCGGGTCCGGCGTCGGTGACCGCCGGGACCACGAAAATGCCTGCCACCTGGCCCGCCGGGACGTACCAGCGAGTGCCGCGCAGATACCACCCCTGGGCCGACCGCCCGGCCTGGACGCTGCCGGGTCCAGGCGACCAGTGACCATCCTCGCCCGCGGCCGCCACCGTTCCTGTCACCGACCCGTCGGCCAGCCGCGGCAGCCAGTACTGCGCGGCCGCCTGATGGCCGGCCTCGAGCAGAGCCCCGGCGGCCAGGCCGCTGGCCAGGAACGGCCCCGGGTACAGGGCGCGGCCGAGTTCAGTGTGGACGACCCCGGCCTCGGCCTGCGACATGCCGAGGCCGCCGAACTCCTCGGGGATCGTCAGCCCGGCCAGGCCGAGCTCGGCTGCCAGGCGGGCGTGCAACTGGGTGTCGTATCCGGTGCCGGTGTCCAGCGAGCTTCGCAGCGCGGCCGAGGACAGCTGCCCGGCGAGCAGCCCGCGCAGGGTGTCCTGCAGGGCACGGGAGCCCTCGTCGAGCGCGAAGGAATCGCGGATGGCCATGAAGCTGCTCCTCACGCGGGACGCGGTCGGCCAGCCGCTTCATGCTATTGGACAGAACATCTCCATTCCGGGCAATCCGCAGACCCGGCACCTGGCTGACCTGGCCTGCGGCAACGATTCCGGGAAGACCTCAGCGCGCCAGGTGCTGAGTGAACCAGTCGCGGGCCGGACCGCTGGCGGCCTCGAAGCCCTTCAGGTAGGCGTCAAAATGGCCGCCGGGCAAGATGACGAGCTTCTTGGGCTCGTGAGCCTGGTCGTACGCGGCGATGGCCAATTCGGACGGCACCAGGTGGTCACCGACGGCCGCCAGCAGCAGCAGCGGCGTCGGGCTGATGTAGGGCATATAGCTGACCGGCTCGTACTCGGTGAACATCTCGACGCTGCGCAGCGTGACCTCGTTGCGCCAGGACGGCGCCCGGGATCTGCCGGTCTCGGTGAACCACTGCCAGGAATCTGGCGTCGGCAGCGCGGAGGCGGCCAGCGGGTCCTCGTCGACGACCGGCACCATGGCCGGCGGCTTACCCTCGAAACGGGCGAGCCGGTCAGCGTCGAACATCTCGCGGAACCCGGCGATGAAGTCCGCCCTGACCAGCGCGCGCAGGTTGTCGTGCCCGCTGACCAGCGGTACCTGACTGACCACCGCCTTAACGCGACGATCGATCGCCGCGACGACCAGGACATGGCCGCCGGAGTAGCTGCTGCCCCAGATCCCGATCCTCGAAGCGTCGACTTCAGGCCGGGTGCTGGCGTAGGTGATGGCGTGCCGGTAGTCGCGGACCTGCGCCCAGGGATCGATCTCCTGACGGGGCTCACCGTCGCTGGCGCCGAAGTTGCGGTTGTCGAAGACCAGCGCGTGCAGCCCGGCCGCAGCGAACACCTCGGCGAAGCTGTCCAGGTACATCTCCTTGACGGCGGAGAACCCGTGCGCCATGACCACCGCCGGAGCGGAACTGCCCACGCCCTCCGCGGCATAGAACCAGCCGCGCAGGGTGACACCTTCGGCCTCGAACTCGATCTCGTGTCGACTCATCTCGATCTCCTCACCGGGCCAGCGCTGGCCGGCGGGACGCCAGCCAGCAAGCCCCGGACGCTAACAGGAGTTAAGCCCCGGATGAGATGATCTGGGATCTCAAGCTGGAACAAACCGGACCGGCGGCGTCAGACCAGCGACTCCAGCGTCGCCCGGGCCCCTCGCGCGTGCAGCGAGTCCAGCGCGGACAGGTAGGCGGCGCGGAACCGCTCGTCGTCGATGAGGTCGCCGAACAGCTGACGGTTTGCGATGAACACGTCCGGCTCCTCCCGCTGGCGCCTGGCCAGCGGGACCAGGCTGTCCGCCAGCCGGTCCACCACCTCGATGGGCTCGCCCTGCTCATCGACCCCCTCCGCGTAACGCGCCCAGCTCGCCACTATCGCGGCCGAGCGGCGGATCTCGCCCCCGGTGGCGAGCTGCTGCCGGATCACCGGCACCAGCCACTTCGGGATGCGGTCCGAGCTTTCCGCGCACAACCGGGCGATGGTGTCGCGGACCTCGGGGTTGGAGAAGCGCTCAATCAGCGTGTGCTTGTACTCGCCGAGATCCACGCCAGGCACCGGTGCCAGGGTCGGCGTGGCCTCCTCGTCCATGTAGCCGAGCAGGAAGGCCTGGAACAGGGGATCCTGAGCCGCCTCGTGCGCCAGCCGGTAGCCGCAGAGGTGGCCGAAATAGGCCAGCCCCTGGTGGCCGACGTTGAGCAGCCGCAGTTTCATCAGCTCGTACGGCTCGACGTGGTCGACGATCTGCACCCCGGCCTCCTCGTACGGCGGGCGCCCGTCGGTGAAGGCATCCTCGAGTACCCACTGCGTGAAGGGCTCGCACACGACCGGCCACCGGTCCTCGATCCCGAACCGCTCGGTGACCTCGGCCCGGTCGGCGTCGGTGGTCACCGGCGTGATCCGGTCGACCATGCAGTTGGGAAACTGCACCTCGCGCTCGACCCAGTCGCCGAGTTCGGCGTCCCGCAGCCGGGCGAACGTGGCGAACGCCCGGCGGGCCAGGCGACCGTTGCCCTGCAGGTTGTCGCAGGACATCACCGTGAAGGGCACCACGCCGCGCTCCCGGCGGCGGCGGAGCGCCTCAGTGATCAGGCCGAACGTCGTCCGCGGGACCGCGCCGGGTTCGAGATCGGCCACCACGTCGGGGTTCGCCGCATTGAACTCGCCGGTGATGTCGCTGATGTTGTACCCGCCCTCGGTGACCGTGAGCGACACGATCCGGGTCGAGGGCGCCGCCATCTTCTCGATGACCGCCTCCGGGTCGTCCGGCGCGAACAGGTACTCCACGATCGATCCGATCACCCGGGGCTCATAGGTCCCGTCGCTGTGCTTGAGCACCAGGGTGTACAGGCCGTCCTGCGCATCCAGAGCCTCTTGCATCTTCCGGTCCGCCGGCATGACCCCGACGCCGCAGATGCCCCAGTCAAGCGCCTGGCCCTTGTTCATGAGACGGTCGAGGTACATGGCCTGATGCGCACGGTGAAAGCCGCCCACGCCGATATGGACCACACCGGGTGTGACGAGGGCGCGGTCATAGGACGGCCCCTCCACCTGGTCGGTCCAGTACGCCAGCGTCTGCGCGTTCAGTGGTTGCGGGACAAGTTCAGACATGCCGTGCCTCCTCAGGACGGAGTTGACGATCACTCTCAACGTGGGCGCTAATGCTCGTGCGGCCGTGACCATTCTGGCGGTCCCGGCTCCCGGAGGCTAGCCCGCCGGGAGCGACGCGAGGCGGGAGAAAAGATCGATGAGCGAGGGTCAGGTGCGAGGGCTGTGGGCCCCGCAGCGGCGTGCGCTGACCGCAGGCCTGGTCCTGACCATCACGTTCGTGGCGTCGGAGGCGCTCGCGGTGGTGACGGTCATGCCGGTGGTCGTCCGCGACCTCGGCGGGCTGCGCCTGTACGGCTGGGTGTTCAGCGGTTTCATGCTGGGCAGCGTGATCGGCATCGTGGCCGCCGGGCGGCAGGCCGACCGGCGCGGGCCCGCCGTCCCGTTCGTGGCCGGGGTGGTGCTGTTCGGCTCCGGGCTGACGATAGCGGGGCTGGCGCCCTCCATGGCGGTGCTGGTCGCGGGACGGGTGCTGCAGGGCCTCGGCGCGGGGGCGGTGCCCGCGGTGGCCTACGCCGTGATCGGCCGCAGTCTCACCGGGCCGCTCCGGGCCCGCATGATGGCGGTCCTGTCCACCGCGTGGGTCGCGCCAGGCCTGGCGGGACCGGCCGCGAGCGCGGAAGTGGCGCGGCTGTTCGGCTGGCGGTGGGTGTTCCTGGGGTTGCTGCCGATCGTCGCGGTGGCCGGGTCCCTGGCCGTGCCGGCCCTGATCCGCCTCGGGCCGCCCGGCACCGACCCGGCGACCCTGGCGCAGGGGCACCGGCTGGTCGACGGCATCCGGGTGGCCGCGGGCGCGGCGCTGATGCTGGCTGGCCTGACCCTCGCCGGTTCCGGCACCGTCCTGGCCGGCCTCGCGCTCATCGCGGCCGGCCTGCTGGTCGAGCTGCCCGCCCTGCGCCGGCTGGTGCCGGAAGGCACCCTGGCCGCGCGCCCGGGACTGCCCGCCACGATCTTGTCCCGGGGCATGCTGACGTTCGCGTTCTTCGGCGCTGACGCCTACGTGACCTTGACGATTACCACGGTCCGGCACCACAGCCCGGTGGTGGCCGGCCTCGCCCTCACCGGGGCCACCCTGGCCTGGACAGCGGGCGCCTGGGTGCAGGCCCGGCTTAGCGACGTCTGGGCAGGCCGCCGCCTCGTGCGCACCGGGCTGGTGATCATCCTGACGGGCATCGCCGGGATGGTCCTGGTCCTGCAGCCGGGCATGCCGGTGGCCGAGGGCCTGGCCGCGTGGACGGTCGCGGGGCTGGGCATGGGCCTGGCCTATGCTCCGCTCTCGCTGATGATGCTGCAGCGAGCACCGCCCGGACAGGAAGGGCATGCCTCGGCGTCACTGAACTTGACCGACACGCTTGGTACCGCGACCGGCATCGGGGTCGGCGGCGCGGCCGTGGCTGCCGACCCCGGAGGCCACCTTAGCCTGGGCATCGCGATCGCGTTCGCCGTCGCGGCCGCGATGGCCCTGGTGGCGCTGGCTCTTTCCGGCCGCCTGCCGCCCGGCACCACCTCGGCGGCCGGATGACTAACAGGGAGCAGATGCCGCCGGGACCGCCGGCCGGTAGTAGCGAGCGGCCCCCTTGCTCCCGCGTGATGGCTCGTTCCCTGCGGTGATGCCGATGTGCATCGTGGTACGCAAGCGTGCCGTGGTGCGCCGGGCTCAGCGAAGATCGCGGTCAGATCCGGTACCCGATAGTGGGTGTCGCATGAGTCCTGACTGTCCTGCGTCAAGGGAGAGCGGCAGCGGTCTTAGCGCACGCGTGCCAGGCCGCCGGCCGGGCGGTACCGCGCCCGGGACCGGCCCGCCCGGCTAGACCGGGGAGCATGCAGGCCCGGGCGCCGCAAGCAAGGGATCGTGGATCGTTAGCCCCGTATGGCGAAGGCAGCGATCCACGATCCTGCCCGAAGGCGTGAAACTCTCCCCCGGGTCCCGGTCCTGCCCGCAGATTCCGGGCCCGCTGGGCCGGGAGTGCTCAGGTGAGGCAGACAGGACACACGTGACCAGGGGGCCTGGCACAGGCCGGCGGGCCACCTCTCCGGGGGCAGCGGGCAGGGCAGCCCGACGCCGGGACCAGGTCCCCGCCGGATAGCTAGCTGTGCGACACCCTCGATAGGGGACCTGATGAGAGAGCATGGGGGCGGGGGAATTCACCTACGATGGGAGCGACATCGAGGTCCAGGTGCTGAAACGCGACGTGCTGGCCAATGCCCGTCATGCCTACGCGCTGTACTGGTCAACACCGGTCAGCGACTGGAACGCTGACTATCATTTCTTCCAGACCTTCGCCGGCACGTCCCGGCCGGCCAGCGTCAACCAGACAGGCTGACCGCGCCGCGCAGGCTGGCCGTAGGGGAAGATGGAGTCATATGGGTTCCGTGCCAGCCGACCCGGCGGAAGGTAGGCCGCGGGAGTGGCTTGCGCTCCCCGGCGGCCGGATCCGGCCCGTCGTCTCCGTTCCGGGCAGCGGTGGCATCGCCGAGCTGCTGGCGTACGCCGCCTGGCAAAGCCGGCTGCGCCCGACCTGCCGGTGCGGTCAGCCCCGGCTGGGCTCGGGCCGGACCTGCGGGAGCGCGGACTGCGTGGCCGAGCTGCGGGTCCAGGAGTCCGGCGGTTAGCCAGCCCGGCGGATGACCAGACCGGTCACGGAAACCACGGGCCGTTCGGAAAAATGCTCGTTAGGGCGGGGTTGGCGTGCTAGGACTGCAGTCCGGGGATCCGGAACGGATCGGGCCGTACTTGCTGCTGGGGCGGCTAGGACATGGCGGCATGGGGCTGGTATTCCTGGGCCAGTCAGCGAGCGGGCGGCCCGTGGCCGTGAAGGTCATCCGCCCCGACCTGGCCGCCGACAGCGAGCTCCGGGCGCGGTTCCGGCGTGAGGTCGCCGCGGCGCAGCAGGTCAGCGGCCCGTTCATGGCCGAGGTGGTCGACGCGGACGCGGCCGGCCCTCATCCGTGGCTGGCCATGGCCTATGTGGCCGGGCCGTCGCTGGCTGAGGTCGTCCGCGAGTACGGGCCGCTACCGCTCAGCTCGCTGATGACCCTGGCGGCCGGGCTGGCCGCGGGCTTGTGCGCCACCCAGGCCGCGGGTCTGGTGCACGGCGAGCTGAAGCCCGCTAACGTCCTGCTGGCGGAGGACGGGCCGCGGATGATCGGCTTCGGGAACTCCCCGGCGGCCGAAGGCGGCGAGCTCGGGCCGTCCAGCGACGTGTTCAGGCTCGGGCTGGTTCTCGCGTTCGCCGCGACCGGTCACGGGCCGTTCAGGACCGGGAAGCCCGCGGCGCTGGCCGACCGCGTAGTCCACGGCTCGCCGGACCTTGATCGGGTGCCTGACGAGATACGGTCCTTGGTGGAGCGCTGCCTGGCTCAAGATCCTGGACAGCGGCCCACCCCCGCCGGCCTCGTGGCGGAAATCGGCCCGGCCCGGCCCGGGGCCGACTGGCTACCCGCATCCATCACCCGCAGCATCGCCGGATACATGCTGCCGGCTCCCGCGGAGATGGCCTGGCCCGACAAGTCCCGGATGGCCCCCCAGGTCGCTGCCCTGGCCTCCGCAACCCGCCCTGACCTCCCGGCCACTCCGGCGTCGGCCGAGTCCGAAGCCGGCCAGGCCGCCGTGGCCAAGACCAAGCCGTCCGCAGGCCGGACCTTGCTCACGGCCGGCGCTGTGGCGGTCGCGGCCGCCGTCGCGGTAACGCTGATCGTGGTCGCCATCGCGGGACACCCTGGCCAACCTCAGGCCGCCTCGCGGCCAGCTCATCCCGCCCTCGCTCACCGCGCACCGCGGCCGGCCCCGGCGCCTGTTCATCTGGCGGCATGGTCGGCCGGGCAGCGGATCGGCCAAGCTGACGCCTTCGCAGCCATCTCCTGCCCGGCCGCCACCTTCTGCATGGCAGCGGACTCCGGCGGCAGCGTGTACACCTATTCCGCCGGCCGGTGGTCAGGGCCCCAGCGGCTCGCCAGCGGTGCCCTGAGCTCGGTCTCCTGCGCGACGGCCAGCTTCTGCGCGGCCACCGGCACCCAAGACCTTGCGTATGTCTACGCCGACGGCAGGTGGTCAGCACCCAGCCAGCTGACCGGCG
>OCZT010002103.1_pt1 | contig 20594 bp, 15 predicted proteins | sample 1539031 | NCBI WGS metagenome assembly OCZT01 (sample SAMEA3539308, study PRJEB22396) | soil metagenome | biome: tundra; feature: field; material: soil | place: USA | collected 2010-05 | depth 0.15 m | reverse complement strand
CTGGTCGTCGTAGCGGTCGGCAGCCGGATCGCGGGCACCCGGGGCGCCGCGGGCCCGACGGCCGGGACCATCGCCCATGGCGAGCAGCGCCACCCGCGGTGCGAGCACGGCGATCTTCTCGCCCAGTTCCAGGCACTCCCCCGGCGACGCGTCCGCCGCGATCCCCCACCAGGCGGCCTGCGGCTCGCCGCGGGCCGTCATGGAGTCATCGGCGGGCCGGGTGAGCAGCCACCTTCCGATGGTCAGCGAGAGCGGGAGGACGGGTGAATTTCCCTCGTCGTCGCCCACCAGGAAGGGGACACCGTACTGGCGCAGACTGCCCGGCGCCTCCGGCGGGTAATCCCCGGTGCGCTCGGCTCCGCCGACCACCACGATCAGGTCGGGCGCCGCCGCGCGAAGAGCAGCCACGGCCTCATGACAAGCGGTTCGCAGCCGCTCGAGCTCCGTGTCGCCCGGGCCGGACACCCCGGTGGCCGCGGGGATCAGCAGCGGCGGATGCGGGCAGACCGCCGCGGCGATCAGCATCGGCTCACCACCGGATCAAGACCGGGGAGGCTCCTCACGATCGGAAAGATCAGCGTGGAGTTCAGCCTGGTAGGCCGGCTGGCTGTGTCTCTCGGAAACCCTTTTGCTGATGGCCGTGCTTGCCGCCATATCGGGTGTCGACAAGGATGCCATCCGCAGGCTCCCACTTTTCGCCGAACATGCCTGCCCCTTCCCGGACCTCGCCGCAGCGCCGGCGGCCGCGGCATGGAGCTTGAGGCCGACTCGCCGGTACCCACAGACTAGTGGACGCGCGGTCCGGGCCGCTATCGCCGCTATCGCCGCTCGCGGCCGCCCGGGGTCACCAGCCCGCTTTCGTAGGCCATGACGACGAGCTGGGCGCGGTCGCGGGCGTTCAGCTTGGTCATGATGCGGCTGACATGGGTCTTGGACGTCAGCGGGCTGAGGAACAGGCGGCCGGCGATCTCGTCGTTGGACAGGCCCTCGGCGACCAGCGCCATCACCTCGCGTTCCCGGTCGGTCAGGCCGACCAGGATCTGGTCGCTCGGCGGCAGCCGTTCGGGGCGGCGAGCGAGATCGGTGATGAGCTTGCGGGTCGCGCTCGGCGAGAGCAGCGCGTCGCCCCGGGCTACCCACCCGCACCGCCTGCAGCAGGTCGGCCGGCTCGGTGTCCTTGACCAGGAAGCCGCTTGTCGGCAGCCCAGCTGGTCGACCAGTTGGAGATCGGCGACTTCGTCCTCTACGCCGAGCAGCGACGAGCTCATCGACGGGATCTGGGGCGAGGACCCGCCGGCCAGCTCGGTGAACGCTCTGCATGGCTACGTGGCCGGGCTGCGCATGGCGCTGGAGCCGCATCGGGCACGCCGCGCACCGGGGCGGGTGCTGCTGGCCAGCGGGCCCGGGTACCTGCTGCAGCTGGAGGCCGGCCAGCTTGATGCCGAGGTCTTCGGCCAGCACCTGGCCGCGGCTCGCAGGCTAAGCGCGGGAGGCGATCTGGCTGGCGCGGCCCGTTCGCTCGACGCGGGGTTGCGGCTATGGCAGTCGGCCCCGCTGTCCGGGATTGCGGGCCCGTGGGCCCAGATCGAGCGGATCCGGCTTGGCGAGCAGCGGCTGACCGCGATCGAGGAACGCGCCGATGTCATGCTCGCGCTTGGCCGCCATGCCGAGGCCGCAGCTCAGCTTGCCGGGCTGGTGTGTGAGCACCCGCTGCGGGAGCGGTTCCGCGGCCAGCTCATGCTGGCGCTTTACCGGTGCGGCCGGCGGGCCGAGGCGCTGGCGGTGTTCGCTGACGGCCGTCGCGTCCTCGTCGAGGAGCTGGGCATTGAGCCCGGTGCCGAACTGCGGCGCCTGCAAGAGCGGATCCTCGCCGCGGATGCCACCCTCGATCCGCCCGCCGCGCCGTCGGCCAGATCAGCGGCGGCCAGGCGCGTGCGATGGTCATCTCGGCGGTATCGGGCACCGCCGGAGTGGGCAAGACTGCCCTTGCGGTGCACTGGGCGCGGCGGGTGCGCTGGCCCTCTACACCGATCTCGACGTCCCGGAAGCCGGCGAGGTCAGTGCCCGCCTGGCCGCGTCCAGCCGGGAAGAGCTCCACGATCTCGAGCCTCTGGCGGCGCCGTGACCAGCGTTCAGTCCAGTTTTCATCTGCCAGTCGGCGCCGGGACAGCAGCAGGATCGCCGCCAGGGCGCCGATGGCGCTCTCGTTGCTGCGGACCGTGCTGACGATGCTCTTTAGGCAGCGTCGGCCACCCACCGCCAGCCTTGTGGCCCGCGCCTTGCATTCAAGGGGCATATCGTTCAGTCTTCTCCGGAGAACCGATCCCAGGCGGCCTGCTTCGATACGCCGACCGCCGCTCCGATCCGGCTCCAGCTGATGCCCGGCCGCGCAAGCTGCCGACATGGTCGTGCAGCGCGGCGTCGGTCTGGGAGGCCACGGCCCGAATCCGCGCCAGGCTGGCGAGCAGCTCGTCGTCGGACTGCTCGGCCGGCGAGCCGAGCTCAGGCGCCGGCTCGCTCCGGCGCCGGCTGCGCCGCGAGGATCTGACTTACGGGATGTACGGTCAGGCAGGTGACGGCTGGTAGAGCCGGGCCAGGTCGACCAGGAGCACGTCGCTGCTGCTGGCGGCCGCCAGCAGCGCGGGCTCGAAGCCCGCCCCGGAGTAGCACGCCAACGTGGTATGGGTCGTGTCGTAGCCCTTGATGGTCAGCAGGGCGCGGGCCCGGCGGAGACGCTCGACATGACGCATGCCCATGACCTTGCCCCACTTCGTCTCGCCGAGGGAGATGACCTGCCGCGGCGCCTCGGGCCTGGCCGGACCGAGGACGGCCACGTCGATCTCGATCTGTGTCTTGTTCTCCGGGTCAGCGACGGTACCCGAGGCCACCTCCCCGAGCGGCGCCCCGAAGGTCCAGCGCCCTTCCACGCGAGCGAACTCCCGGCAGACGGCCTCAAAGTGCGGACCCACAACCCGGGAGCCGAACATCGGCCTGGCGTCGGCCCAGACCTCTGCGCCCAGCCCGAGTTCCAGGTCGGCCCACCTGGGCCGCATGATCGCCTCGTAGAAGGTGATGAGCGGTTCGGTGATGCGATAACGCGTCCGGCCGGACCGGAAGATGTCGTTTTCCTTGGCCACCAAGCCAGAGTCTTCGAGCACGTTAAGAGGATGCGCGATGTCAGCCGTCTTTCGGCCGATGTAGTTCGCTATCCCGCCCCATGTCTCGTTCCTCGCCGCTATCGCAGCCAGCACCGAATGGTAGAGCGCCGGATCGCGGATATCCGTCTCCTCGGCGAGCAGGTACCGCGCCTCTCGAAGCAGCGGACGGTCCGGGTTGAGCACCGAGCGCACCACCCAGGCGTCGAAGTCGGCCGCGGAGGCCGGGGCTTCGTCGCGGACGAACTGCCTGCGGTAGGCGGGCGTGCCGCCGACAATTGCATGTAGCTGCATCGCGAGCCCTGGATCCGTCGCTCCCCAGAACCGTGCGGCGTCGCGGTAGGCGAATGGCTTGACCACCATCTCCAGACCGGCCCGCCCGCGCAACGGAGCGTTGCCCGTCAGCAGGCCGCCCATCACCGACATCGCCGACCCGCAGAGCAGTACCCGCGCGTGACTTTCGCGGCCCTGGGACGGTCCGCGGCTGTCGATCTCGCGCCTGAGCAGCGAGGGCAGCACGGGACTCGCCTTCACCAGGTAAGGAAACTCGTCAATGACCAGCGGAACTGGCCTGCGGTCGGCCAGGGCCAGGAAGTACCGGAGTGCGTCTTCCCAGCCCGGGAACGAGAATTCCGCTGCCGAGCCCGACTGCCTGGCTAGCGCGGCGCCGAACATCCGCAGCGACTCGGCCTCGGTGGCCTCGACGGCCTCGAAGAAGAAGCCGTCTGCGGCTGCGGCCAGGGAGCGAAGCAGGTACGTCTTGCCTTGGCGCCGCCGCCCGCTGACCAGGCCGAGGGTCGCCTCCGGGCGAGCGTCAGCAGTGAAGTCGGCCAGCGCGGTCCACTCCCGGTCCCGGTCGAAAACATGGGAAGGCTTCTCGATGGCGCTCGTCATACTGACCTATCTTAGTTCACTGGACTATACTTCAGTGAATCATAGTACAGTGACATGCGCATGACAGATGACGCGGCGTCACCGAATCAGTGAGCAGCTGTGACGGAGCCATCTACCGCTCCGGGACGGAGCCATCTACATCGCGGGTAACGGGCGCGGGGCGGGCATGCCGAGCAGGACGGGTACCGCGGCCGACGCGTGGGCCTCAGAGGCCTTGGGGGTCTTCGGGTTGGGGGGCGCGGCGGCGGCGGCTTGCCAGGCGTCGCCGGCGCGGGTGCGGCGGATCGCCAGCGGGGCGTCGTCGGCTAGCAGATAGTGCGGGGCGCCGCGGGTGACGGTGACGGTGACGATGTCGCCGGGACGCGGGGTGCCCGTGTTGTGGGGCACCGTGTTTTGGGGCACCGTCTTTTGGGGGCCGGTGTGCGGGGCGAAGTGCACCAGGCGGTTGTCGCGGGCCCGGCCGGACATGCGGTGGGTGGCGGCGTCCTTGCGGCCTTCGCCCTCGGCCACCAGGACCTCCACCGTGGCGCCGGATAGCTTCTGGTTCTCCGCGTAGGTGGTCTCCTCGACCAGGGTGGTGAGCCGCTCGTAACGCTCCTGCACGGTGGCCGCGGGCACCTGGGCGTCCATGGTCGCGGCCGGGGTCCCCGGGCGGATGGAGTAGCGGAAGGTGAACGCGCCCGCGAACCTGGCCTGGCGCACCAGGTCCAGGGTGTCCTCGAAGTCCCGGTCGGTCTCGCCGGGGAAGCCGACGATGACGTCGGTGGTGATGGCGGCATCGGGGATGCCGGCCCGGACCCGGTCCAGGATGGCCAGGTAGCGGTCCCGCCGGTAGGCGCGGCGCATCGCCTTCAGCACAGTGTCGGAACCGGACTGCAGCGGCATGTGCAGGCTCGGCATGACGTTCGCGGTCTCGGCCATCGCCTCGATCACGTCGTCGGTGAAGTCCCGGGGGTGCGGGGAGGTGAAACGGACACGCTCCAAGCCCTCGATCTCTCCGCAGCTGCGCAATAGCTTGCCGAACGCTTGCTTGTCGCCGAACTCGGCGCCGTAGGAGTTCACGTTCTGGCCGAGCAGCGTGACCTCGAGCACTCCGTCGGCTACCAGCGCGCTGATCTCGGCCAGGATGTCGCCGGGCCGGCGGTCCTTCTCCTTGCCCCGCAGGCTGGGCACGATGCAGAAGGTACAGGTGTTGTTGCAGCCCACCGAGATCGCGACCCAGGCCGAGTACACGGACGCACGGCGGGCGGGCAGCAGTGAGGGGAACGTCTCGAGCGTCTCGGCGAACTCAACCTGCGCCTCGTTCCTGACCCGGGCCCGCTCGAGCAAGGCGGGCAGCGAGCCCATGTTGTGCGTGCCGTAGACCACGTCGACCCACGGCGCGCGCTGGGTGATCTTGGTCCGTTCCATCTGGGCCAGGCAGCCGCCCACCGCGATCTGCATGCCATTCTTCTTCTGCGGCAGCAGGTGGCCCAGGTTGCCGTACAGCCGGTCGGCCGCGTTCTCCCGGACCGCGCAGGTGTTGAACACCACCACGTCCGGGGTCTGCCCGGCGGGGGCGGGCTGGTAGCCCGCCTCGTCGAGCAGGCCGGCCAGGCGCTCGGAATCGTGCACGTTCATCTGGCACCCGTAGGTGCGAATCTGGTAGGTCCTGCCGCCTGCTGCCACACAACCAGGATAGGGGCCGGACGCACGCGGGGGGGCCTGGTGATCATGCGGCCGTTATCCGGCATGATATTTGGTATGCAAATGACTACGGAGACGGCACCTTACGGCGAATGGCCCTCCCCCATCCAGGGTGCCGACGTCGCGCGCAAGCAGGTCGGGCTGGCGTTCCCGGCCATCAACACCTCCGGGGTGTGGTGGCAGGAATCGCGGCCCGCCGAGGGCGGGCGGCTGGCCGTGGTCTGCCAGGGGCCGGACGGGATCAGCCGTGACCTGCTCCCGATGCCGTGGAACGCCAGGACCCGCGTGCACGAGTACGGCGGCCGGTCTTACCTGCCGGTGCCCGGCGGCGTGGTCGTTGCGAACTTTGACGACCAGCGGCTATACCGCTGCGCCACGACCGGATCCGCGGACCCCGAGCCGCTCACTCCGGCCCCCGGCCCGGATATCTCCGACCGGTTTGCCGACCTCGTGCTCGCTCCCGGCGGTGACGAGGTGTGGTGCGTCCGGGAAAAGCACCTGGGCACTCGGATCCGCCGCGCGATCGTGGCGGTCCCGCTGGACGGCTCGGCGGCGGACGATGACCGGGCCATCCGGATGCTGGTGTCCGGCTCGCATTTCTACGCCTGGCCGGCCCCGTCGCCAGACGGCACCCGGCTGGCCTGGATCTGCTGGGATCACCCCCGGATGCCCTGGGACGGCACCGAGCTGCGGGTCGCGGCGCTCGATGACACCGGCCCGGCCGGCGACCCGAGCCAGCAGCAGGTGGTCATGGGCGGCGACACCGAGTCCGTGCTGGCCCCGGTGTGGCGCGATGACCGCAGCCTTTACGTCGTCTCGGACCGCTCCGGGTGGTGGAACCTCTACCTGGCCGACCTGCTGAACTTCCCGCGTGCGCTGTGCCCGCGGGAGGAGGAGTTCGCCGGGCCGCTGTGGCAGCTGGGCCTGAGCCCGTACGCGGTGCTCGGCGACGGACGCATCGCCGTCACGCACGGCGCCGGGGACACGCACCTGGGAGTGCTCGATCCGGACTCCGGTGAGCTGACCGATGTCGACCTTCCGTACCAGGTGTTCGGGCCCGGGCTTTCGGCATCCGGCCAGACCGTCGCCACGCTGGCGGGCGGCCCCGCGATACCGACGGCCGTCATCGAAGTCACGATCCCGCCCGCCAGCCAGGCCAGCCCGGCGACCCCGGCCTTGGTCCGCGAGCTGAGCCGCAGCACAGACTCGCTGCCGGACGCCGCCTACCTGCCGGTGCCGCGTGCGGCCCAGCTGACCGAGCCCTCGGGCTCGGTCGTGCACGCGCTGGTCTACCCGCCGGCCAACCCCGCGTTCTCGGGGCCGGACAGCGAGCTGGCACCGTACATCGTCTGGGTGCACGGCGGCCCCACCTCCCAGGTCGTTCCCCGCCTCGACCTGGAAAAGGCCTTCTTCACCAGCCGCGGCATCGGGATCATCGACGTCAACTACGGCGGGTCCAGCGGATACGGCCGCGCGTACCGCGAACGTCTCCGCGGCCAGTGGGGCATCGTGGACGTGGCCGACGTGATGGCGGCGGCGCTCGCGCTGGCCGAGGCGGGCCAGGCGGACGGGAAGCGGCTCGGCATCCGCGGCGGCTCGGCCGGCGGCTGGACCGCCCTGGCCGCGGTGACGTCCGGTATCGGCGGTGACGGACGGGGCGGCGACATACGTGGCGTCTTCGCCGCGGCTACCTCCTACTTCGGAGTGGCCGACCTCAGGCAATTCGCCGCGCAGACGCACGACTTCGAATCCCGGTACCTCGACGGCCTCATCGGGCCGCTGCCCGAGTGCGAGGCGCTCTACACCGAGCGAGCGCCGGTCGGTCACGTGAACCACGCCACCTGCCCGGTGCTGCTGCTGCAAGGACTCGACGACCCGGTCGTCCCGCCCGCGCAGTCCGAGTCGATCGCCGCTGACCTGGCCGCGCACGGCATCCCGTACGCCTACCTGACCTTCGCGGGCGAGTCGCATGGGTTCAGGAAGGCGGAGAACATCGCGGCCAGCCTGGAGGCCGAGCTCTCCTTCTACGGCCAGATCATGGGTTTCACCCCGCCGGGCGTGCCCCCGGTGGCGCTTACCTGCGGCTGAGGAAAACCGCGCGCTCTTAGCTTCCAGGCAGTTGCCGGATACCGGGCGACCTTGGAGACTTATCTTCTAATATCAGCCTTTCTCTTCCAGCAGCGGCTGATGGGTGGGACCCGGGGTGGGTTATGGATCTTCTCAGACCTGGTGATCCGAGCTAGGTCGGTAGCTACCGGCTGATCTCCAGACTGGGCGAAGGCGGGACGGGAACGGTGTTCCTCGGCCTGTCTCCTGGCGGCCGCCAGGTCGCGGTGAAACTCATCCATCCCGGGCATGCCAGCAGCACGCAGTTCCGGGAGCGATTCGCGCGAGAGATCGATGCGGCTCGCCGGGTCGGGGGTTTTCACACGGCCTCCGTCGTCGACGCCGACCCCGGCGCCGATCCGCCCTGGATGGTCACCGCCTACATCCCGGGTCCCTCGCTGCAGGAGGCGGTGGCTGAGAGCGGGCCGTTCGGCCTGGAACAGGTGTGCCGGCTGGGCGCCGGGCTCGCGGAGGGACTGGCCGCGATCCATGCCTGCGGCCTGGTCCACCGCGACCTGAAGCCGAGCAACGTGATCCTGGCCGACGACGGGCCCCGGATCATCGACTTCGGCATCGCGCGGGCGGCCGAAGCAAGTCCGATGACGACGGCCGGGGTGGTCGTCGGCACGTACTCCTACATGTCCCCCGAACAGCTCCGGGGCGACGTGGCCAGGCCGGCCAGCGACGTGTTCGCGCTGGGCTGCACGCTGGCCGTACTCCTGAAGCACCGTACTCCTGAAGCACCGTACTCCTGAAGCGCCCGCGTTCGTCCTGACGCAGCAGGGCCTGCCGAAGCACCACGGTCCGTTCGGGAAAAATCGGGTGACAGTCAGCGGGCGAATTCGGTGGCCCGGGACTCGCGGACCACCGTAATGCGGATCTGGCCCGGGTAGGTCAGTTCCTCCTCGACCTCCTTGGCGATGTCGCGGGCGATCACCTGGGCCTGGATGTCGTCGATCCGGTCGGGCTTGACCATGACCCTGATCTCGCGGCCCGCCTGCATGGCGAAGACCTTCTCGACGCCGTCGCGGCTGGCCGCGATCTGCTCCAGGCGCTCCAGGCGCTTGACGTACAGCTCAAGCGACTCCCGCCGGGCGCCCGGCCGGCCGCCGCTGATCGCGTCCGCGGCCTGGGTCAGCACCGCTTCGACGGTACGGACCTCGACCTCGTTGTGGTGCGCCTCGATGGCGTGCACCACGTCGTCCGGCTCGCCGTACCGGCGGGCGATCTCGGCGCCGATCAGCGCGTGGCTGCCTTCGACCTCGTGGGTCAGCGCCTTGCCGATGTCGTGCAGCACCGTGCAGCGCCGCAGCAGCGCCGGGTCGATCCGCAGCTCACTGGCCATCATGCCCGCGATATGCGCCGACTCGACTAGGTGCCCGAGCACGTTCTGCCCGTACGAGGTGCGATACCGCAGCCGGCCAAGGAGATCGACGAGTTCCGGGTGCATGTCGGTGATGCCCAGCTCGACCAGCGCGTCCTCGCCTGCCCTCTTGCACAGCTGCTCGATCTCCGCTTTGCCGAGCTCGTAGGCGTCCTCGATCCGCTGCGGGTGGATGCGGCCGTCCAGGACGAGACGCTCCAGGGTGAGCCGGGCGATCTCGCGGCGGACCGGATCGAAGCAGGAAAGCAGCACGGCCTCTGGCGTGTCGTCGATGATGAGGTTGACGCCGGTGACGGACTCGAAGGCCCTGATGTTGCGGCCCTCCCGGCCGATGATGCGGCCCTTCATCTCGTCCCCGGGCAGGTGCAGCACGGAGACCACCGATTCGCTGGTCTGCTCGGTCGCCACCCGCTGGATGGCCAGCGTGACGATCTTGCGAGCGCGCTTATCGCCTTCGGACCTGGCCTCATGCTCGATGTCCCTGACAATGAGCGCCGCTTCGCGTTTGGCCTGGTTCTCGATCGTGGCGACCAGCTCGGTCTTCGCGGCCTCGGCGGTGAGCCCGGCGACGCGCTCCAGCTCCTTGCTGCGCTCGGCATCCTGGCGGTCCAGCTCGGCGGCGCGCCGGTCGAGATCGGTCCGGCGCTGGTCCAGGGCCTGCGCGCGGTCTTCGATGCGCTTGAGCTCTTCGTCAAGCCGCTGCTCGCGGTCGGCGAGACGGGTTTCGCGGCGCTCGAGATCACCGCGCAGCTCGCGCACCTCGTCCTTGACCGCGCGGATTTCCTCTTCGACTTCGCGGCGGCCCTGGGCGGCCTGCTCAGCTTCCTGACGGGCCCGCTCGAGAACCCCGGTGGCCTCGGTCTGCGCGCGAGCCCGGATGTGGTCGGCTTCCTGGGTGACCTGATCACGGTCGGCCTGCGTGAGCTGGCCCGCGTCTCTCGGTGTGCTCGCGGTCCGGCGCCACACGACCCCGAACGCCAGTACCACTGCGAGCAACACGATCACCATGAACGCGAGCGACAATCCGCTGCTCACGGCCACCCCTTTCCGTCCATAGCCCTCGGGGCACCCTTGTGTTGTACGTCTGCTGTGTTGTACGTCTGCGACGTCGGCACCAGGGTTCGTCGGGTTTATGCCCTGGTGCGGGCGATCGCACGCCGCCTTCGCCCGCCGGCTGATTTTCCGGTCAGCTGCTCCCGGTCCGTCCAGCTACATAACGTATCTGATTGTTCGTCCTCCGCTATTTTTCTGGGCAGGGTGAACCAACGTCTCGCTGCCGCGAGGTTAAGGCTTCATAACCTTTTTATCAAGCAAAGCATCGTGGATCGTGACGAACGGTGCGTCACCCGGACGAAAGGTGCGCAGGTGCGAGCTGGTGAGAATGTGAGGACGCGACGCGGCGGCAACGGTTAAGGCCGCGGCGGCAGGCCGGCTTACCGAGCACCGTAAACTAAGGCGCGGGATTACCAGGAGTAGCCGGGGTTTTCTGGGGTTTCGTCTTCTGGGGCCATGTACGGTTCGGCGTCCAGGTCCAGGTCGACCGGGCCCTCCTGCTGCATGGCTTCCCTGATCAGCCTGAAGGTCAGGCCGGGCGGATAGCCCTTCCGGGCGAGCAGGCTCGCCACCCGCCGGGAGCGGGCCTGCGGCGGCTGTCCGCGGGTGCTCGCCATCTTCTGCTCGACCAGGCGCCGGGCGGTGGCGACCTCCTGCTCGGGGTCGAGGGTGTCGACCGCTTCGCGGATTTCCTCACCATCGACGCCGCGGCGCTTGAGCTCAGCCGACAGCGACCGCCGGGACAGCCCGCGGCTATGGTGCCTGGACTCGACCCAGGCCCGCGCGAACGCCGCGTCGTTGATCAGGCCCGCGTCGGCGAACCGGCTGAGCACCGATTCGGCGGCTTCGGCCGGCACGCCGTGGCGGCGCAACGCCTGCTCCAGCTGAGCCCTGGTCCGCGGCTCGGCCGTCAGCAGCCGCAGGCAGATCTGCCTAGCCCGGGTTTCTGGGTCACGGAGCTGGGTTTCAGGGTCACGCGCCTCGGTTTCGGGCGATGACCCTGAAACTCGCTTACCAGTAGCCACCTCCGGTCACCTGGCTAGACCGGGACGACGGCGGCGGCCACCTTCGGACCAGACCCGTTGCCGTTACTGGGGGCCTTGCCGTTACTGGGGGCCGGCGCGGCTTCCGCGTCCAGCCGCGGCCCGATGCCGAGCTTCTCCTTGATCTGCTTCTCGATCTCGTTGGCCAAGTCCGGGTTCTCCCGCAGGAAACCGCGGGCGTTCTCCTTGCCCTGGCCGAGCTGGTCGCCGTTGTAGGTGTACCAGGCACCAGACTTGCGCACGATGCCCTGCTCCACGCCGAGGTCGATCAGGCTGCCTTCCCGGCTGATCCCGGTGCCGTAAATGATGTCGAACTCCGCGACCTTGAACGGCGGCGACATCTTGTTCTTGACGACCTTCACGCGGGTCCGGTTGCCGACCGCCTCCGTGCCCTCCTTGAGGGTTTCGATCCGGCGCACGTCCAGCCGGATAGAGGCGTAGAACTTCAGCGCCTTGCCGCCTGAGGTGGTCTCCGGGCTGTTGTGGACCATGATTCCATCCGCTAGGTAGTTGTGCGAACCTTCCACCTCGATGTCGTATCGGCTCATGATGTGGAAGTTCGACTTCTGCCTGATGTCGAGGACCCGCGCCGGAACCGGGCGAATCGTTGGCTCCGAGAATTCGGGCTCTACTGCGAACTGCCCACGGAACCGAGGCAGCAACTTGTAGTCCATCGACGGGTGGATGTACGGGGCGACGATCTTCTGGAACTTCTCCGACGCCGCAGTGGTGAATAGAAGCGTGTTCACTTGCCGCGCTCCACGCGAGGTGAGCCTTACTTCCAGCCCGTACGTGTCCGCTAGATACCGCGCGAGTCGGTCTCGCGAGCCGGGACTCATCGCCTCGACGCAGATCTCGATCCGGCCGGTGCCGCCCGCGGTCCGCTCCTGGACACCTTTCGAGCGGACAGTGAAGCAGCCATCGTCCATGTACCAGACCGCCAGTGCCAGCGGTGTAAGGCTCTTGAGGTACTCCCAGGTGAGGTGCTTCTTTCCGTCTCCGAAATACACCGCCTCGCGTAGCTCTGCTAGCTCCGCCAGCGGCGTGAAGTCGGCAAAGACGGCACCCTTAGCGTTCCCCGTCTTTGCGTGCGGGATGTTCGCTAGTAGCGACACCTTCCAGTCCAGGTAGGCCGCTTGCTTCGCTCCGTGCCCCATCCGGAAACGGGCGCTCGCATCGTCCGTCCGCACCGGCTTGGAAAGATTTCCGTCCCCCATGAGTGCACCGAGGATAACCTGCACCTGCATTGCACTGAGGAGAATCGGCTGGGCCAGCATGACACGGTCGCCGACAGCAATGTCTTCAGCCTCCCGCCACCCTCCAGGAGTACGTACGAGATGATTGCGAGTCAGGTCCATGATGGCCCGGCCATGTCCCGTACCTCCGCCAGAGCGCTCCACGGTGAAGTGCAGGAACTCGTCGGCCGGACCATTGTTGAACCAGCTGATAACCCTCCTCGGTACCATTTTTCCTAGGTCAGGATCATAGGAAAGGACCTCGACTGGCATCTTCTGATTGACGATCTTCCCGATTCTCTCCCGCGTACCATCTGCCAAAGTGACCTGCGTATACCAGGACGCGCAGCCGAACATGACTCCGACCTTTTCCCGCAGCTGGTTGATGAAGATCACGGTGGTCTTGGTCTGGCTCACCGCGCCGGTGATCTTGCGGAGGGCCTGGGACATGAGCCGGGCCTGGAGGCCGACGTGGCTGTCCCCCATCTCGCCTTCGATCTCCGCCTTCGGCACGAGGGCGGCGACCGAGTCGATGACGATGACATCGATGGCGCCGGACCTGATGAGCATGTCCGCGATCTCCAGCGCCTGCTCGCCAGTGTCCGGCTGGGACACCAGCAACCCGTCGGTGTCGACGCCGAGCTTCTTGGCGTAGTCCGGGTCCAGCGCGTGCTCGGCGTCGATGAACGCCGCGATGCCGCCCGCCTTTTGCGCGTTGGCCACGGCGTGCAGCGCCACGGTCGTGTTGTGGGAAAGCATTCCGTTGGCGACGAAACTGTGGGTGCGAGGGAGGACTACATCGAAGGTTGGCTGAAGCCCTCCGTCCTCGATCGCGACGACCTCCTCGTAGGTGTACGGAAGTCCTGAGAGCATCCGCAGGTATTCCACAATCGTCTTGGCTCCGGCCGAGAACCGGTCTTCCTGCCGGTCACACCACTCGACGATCTTCGCCAAGCGCTGCCGAGAGCATGAGAGAGACATGTCCTTGCGGAAGATGTCGCCTGCGGCCTTGTCGAATCCTCTGTCGCCGCCACAGTCGTCACGCAGGTCTCGGAGCAGACCTGACAGGTGCGGGATGTTCTCGAACTGCGGGTCCCGGGATGACAACTTGAAGCACTTCTCGACTTGCGCCTTTCGCCGGGCAGAGCGGAACCCTACTTCGGACAGGAACCGGTCGACTACCGCGGGATTTACAGTCACAGACCAGTAGTCACGCTCATACTTCGCGTTGTATTTCGACGAGACGGTCGCCGGGATTCCGAGCCCGTAGAGCATCAGCTGGACTTGCCGGGCCAGTTCCTCAGACGCAGTACCCAGTCCGATCGTAGATGAGGGATCAATCCACCCATCGCCTTCGAAGAGTGCTGAAAGGAAGGCGCGCTGCGCCTTGTGCCCGGATACCCGTACGCAGGCGGGGACTTTCTTGCCTGCCGCTGTAACGTAATCGAGACCGTATTCTTTCGCGAACCGATCGCGGATTTTTTTGCCCTGGACGGCAAACTCCTTGTTACCGTAGTTGTGAACCGGAACTCCGGCGACGTGCTCCATAAGCCGAGTGAATTCGACGCTCACCTCAGGATCCCAGTTGGTGAACCGGATCGAGTAGTCATAGCAAAGAGTGCCCTCTGCCACGAGATACCCCAGCAGGACGGCCTCGTCCTCGCTGAGCCCGTCACCGCCCGCGGCCTCCACGGCACCGAACTCGGCAGAGACCACCGTGTCGCCTACGTGCACTTCCCCGGCCTTGCGCCACACGATGAACCCGCGATCGCTGACGACCCGGAGCGGATGGTTGTGAGTGACGCTAACGGTCCGCCCCGACCGTAGCTTCAACCGGAGAACCGGCTTGCGATTGTTGTGCGTCAGGGCGACGACGGTCTCGAGTTCGCCCTTCTCATTGACGAGGCGGATACCAGACTCGCTGACGTCGGTGACCCGTGACGTGCAGCTCGCCTTCATGCCCGCGCGCTCGAAGACTTCGGCTATTGTCTCCAGCCCTCGATCGGACCACACGTAGGTGTCAGCTGTCAGGCACTTACCGCTGCTTTCCGGTCCGTAGATCTCGACGATGCGGCCGCGCGGCAGGCCACCGAGGCCCAGCGCCACGTCGAGCGCGATCGAACCAGTCGGGATCACCTCGACCGGCACTCGCGTCTCGTCGCCGAGGCGCATGACCGAGCCCTTGCCGAACTGCCGCTCGATCTGCAGGAGCGCGGTCTCCAGGGATTTTGCCCTGTCACCTGACCGCTCGAGGGTCGGCCTGCTGTTTCCTGCCATGGGGGACTCCCTGCCGGGTTAAAGGGCCTGCGGGCACCTCCCGCACCGCCCAGGTCGTCTGAGTTATGGTCCCGCCGGACATCCCCGGCGGATCAGTGGACACGCTACGCGCCGCCACCGACATTTCTGCCGAGCGCCGCGCTGCGCCTGTTCGCAGAGGATTTCGTGGCCGCCGTCCCGGTTGCCGGTGCCGGAGGCCGCTGCCATCAACCCACTATAGGACGAACGTGTATTCGATCATGGGCGACACGCCGAAAGCGCCGCAGAAATTCAGGAAACCCAGGTCGTGGCGGCCGCAGCAGGCGGGCGCGGGCGCCTCGGGTGAGTGGGGCCGGCGCGGGGCGGGAATGGGTGGGGGCTAGCATCGGCAGCAGTGAGACTGGCTGGCGTGAGGAGACTTCAGATGGCGCTCGACGAGGACGTGGCCCGCCTGGCGAAGGGGAAGAACCTGGCCACGGTGGTGACCTTGATGCCGAGCGGGCAACCCCAGGCGCTGCTCACCTGGGTGGACGCCGACGACGAGCACGTTCTGGTCAACACAGAACCGCAGCGGCAGCGAGCCAGGAACGTCAGCCGCGACCCGCGCATCACCGTGCTGATCCACAGCGGCGATAACGCGTACGACTGGGCTGAGGTCCGGGGGCACGTGGTGGAAACCGTCACCGGCGATGAAGCCAGGCAGCACATTGACGAACTGGCGCGCAAGTACACCGGCAAGGAGTACGCCGCGCCCATCGGGCCGCAGGGCCGCGTGATCCTCAAGGTCGCCCCGGACAAGATCAACACCCCGCGGCGGCTAGGCCGCTAGCGGCCCCGGCCTAAAGCATGCCCGCCTAACGCATGCCCGCCTAACGCATGCCCGCCTAACGCATGCCCGCCTAACGCAGGTTGTCCGGCACGTTGAACGTGTCGCAGACCGTTCGCCAGACCATCTTGGCGTCCACTCCGTCGGCTAGGGCGCGTTCGACCGTGCGCTCGCCCAGGTTGCCGAACACGAAGTCCTTCGCCAGGCTCTGCGCGTACACGTCGCCGAACTGCGTCCTCATCAAGCTCCAGAATTCCGTCTGCCGCACGTCGCCAGAGTACTGCCGGGACGCGGCCGGGATAGCCCGGGCCGTTCGGCGCAATGAGCCCGCACCCTGCGGCGGGACCCGGAAGGGCCCGCAGATGCAGAGACCTTTTCGCCTGATGTGTCGTTATCAGATACGTGGGAAGTAGTAGATCACTGGCGCACATCGCGATCTTGAGTGTGCGCCGCCCGATCAGGCCGGCGATGCGGGACCGGCCGTGGCGGGTCATGGGCACGATGGAGGCCGGATGGTCGCGCCGACGGGGGTAAACGAGGACTCTCCTCAGGAGCCGATGGATACTGCGCTGGCGGACGCTGAGCCAGCGCAGCCCGGCGGGGCGGAGCCCGGCGAGGCCGATCCGGGTGGGGCGGGCCTGGAGCTGGCCGAGGTGGCGCCAAGCCGGGATATGAGTCCGCTGGCGCTGCTCGGCATCGTCGTCGGCGTCATCGTGCTGGTCGGGATCGCCGTCGGCGTGCTCGCGGTGGCCACCCACGGCTTCCACAAGAAGACCGTGGTCACCTACCGGGTCGCCGCCGTGTTCAAGCTCCATCCCGGCGAGTGCGTCAACTCGGGGCCGAACGGGCTCGCCGTCACGGTGCTGGCCTGCGGAACCCCGCACGACGCGGAGGTGTTCGCCACGTTTACCCTGCCCGCGTCTTCCTGGCCAGGTAATACCGTGGTGCAGCAAAACGCGGGCAACGGCTGCGCGGCCCGGCTGGGCAGTTACCTGAAGCCGGCTCTGGCGAGCGCCGGCCTCGCGCAGGAGTACGTCTACCCGAACCAGGCCGCCTGGCAGGCCGGCGAGCGCACGGTCGTGTGCGAGGTGAGCTCGCCCACCGGGAAGCTCACCGGGTCGGTCCGCCAGGGAAGCTGACCGCAGCGGGGTCCGGCGCGGCTGGTTCCAGCCACTGCCCGGCCGCCATCACCGCGCTCAGCCGGAAGTCATCGGCACAGACCACCAGGTCGGCTTCCAGGCCCGGCCGCAGGGCCCCGATCCGGTCCTGCAGGCCCAGCACGCGAGCCGGAGTGGTGCTCGCCGCGGCGGCCACATCAGGGACCGGCAGGCCCGCGGCCACCGCCTGCCGGACGACACCGGCCATGGTGGCAGTGGAACCGGCGATAGCGCCCGTGCTCGTGGTGCTCGTGGTGCTTGTGGTAGGGGTGCGGCCGGCCAGGCGCGCTACTCCCCCGGCTACGTTTACCCGCAGCGAGCCGAGCCGGTAGTCCCCGTCCGGCATGCCCGCGGCCGCCATGGCGTCGCTGATCAGGACGAGCCGGCCCGGGCCGGCCGCGCGCGCCGCTATCCGGATGATGGCGGCGTGCAGGTGGACGCCGTCGGCGATCACCTCGCAGGTGACCTCGGCCCGGTCGAGCAGGGCCCCGGCGGCCCCCGGCTCACGGTGATGAAGCGGCCGCATGCCGTTGAACAGGTGGGTCGCGTGAGTCGCACCGAGGTCGACCGCGGCTGATGCGACCTCGGCGGTCGCGTCGGTGTGGCCGATGGCCGCCGTCACGCCGGCCCGCGTCGCCGCCTTGATCAGCTCGGCCGCGCCGGGCAGTTCGGGTGCGATGGTGACAACGCGCAGGTATCCCGCGGCCGCCGCCCGGAGGCGCTCGAAGGCGGCCACGTCGGGAGCGAGCAGGTGCCGCGGATCCTGAGCGCCGCACCTGGCCGCGGAAAGGAACGGCCCCTCCAGGTGGATCCCGGCCAGGACGCCCTGCCCGGCCAGGCCGGCCAGCATGGCGGCCCTGGCTTGGAGTTCGGCCAGCGGCGCGGTCACCAGGCTGGCCACCATGGTGGTGGTGCCGTGGCGGCGGTGGAACTCCGCGGCGTGCCTGGCATCATCGCTTGATCCCTCTGTGAACGAGGTACCGCCACCGCCGTGCACATGCATGTCGACAAACCCTGGAAGCACCCAGGCCCCGCGCAGGTCCGTGACGGGAAGTCCGCGGGAGCCGGGCTCTGGCGGCTGACCAGATCCGACGGCATCGATCAGGTTCCCGGCCAGCCGGATCCAGCCGGGGCTGAGCACCCCCCGCGGCGTGACCACGCGGCCGCCGGCCAGCAGGCGGTGGGAGCGCGGCGTCCGGGACGGGGCCGGGACCGCTTGCATCAGGCCAGGATGACAGAACGCGTCAGTGCTCGCGGCTGGTCCGGGTCGATGGCCTTGTGCTCGGCGAGCAGCACGCTGAGCCGCTGCGCTCCGATCAGCCCGGTGAGCGGGTCGCCATCAGAGCTGACCACGGTGGCGCCGGTGCGCCCGGCGTCCGCCAGCAGGTCGGCCGGCACCTGGCCCAGGGCCCACACCACGGTGTTCTCGTCGCTGACGCTGATCGGGCCGTGCCGGTATTCCATCGCCGGGTAGGACTCGGCCCAGGTGCGCGAGGCCTCGCGTAGTTTCAGCGCCGCCTCGTCGGCCACCGCGACCGCCCAGCCGTGGGCGAGGAAGGTGAACTCGCCACGCTCGGCGAGCCCGGGCGGCAGCGGTCGGGCTAGCTCGCGGGCGGCCTGGCCGGGCAGGTCGCGGACGTCCTCGCCGAGGTGGGCGCGGAGCAGCACGATCGAGCTTGTGATGAACCGGCTCGAGACCACAGAACGCTCGTCGGCGAAGTCGAGCAGCACGGCGCGGTCGGCGGCGCGGGCGAGCGGCGCGTGCGGATCGGCGGTCACGGCCACCGTGCTTACCTCGCGGGGAGCCCGCCGCAGGGCTTGGAGCACCTCGGTCGTGGTGCCGGTGCGGGAGATGTAAACCAGCCGGTCGTACTGCCGGGTCCCTGCCACCTCCGAGGCCGGGAAGGCGTCCGTTTCGCCCTGTCCCGCGGCCTCGCGCAGGGCGGCGTAGCAGCGGGCGACGTTGAGCGATGAGCCGCAGCCGATCGCAGCGACCCGTTCACCCGGCCGGGGCAGCGCGAGTGCGGCCGAGGCGGCCATCTCGATGGCCTGGGACCAGCACGCGGGCTGGCTGGCGATCTCGTCAGACAGATAGCTCATCGCAGCTCCAAGCGATCATAAACTTTGCATGATTCTGATTGAAAAGTGCTATCTATGAACATTATAGATCACCGAAATTGGCAGTCGTTAGCCAACTTCGCGTCCGGACAGGGTGCGGCGGCGAGGTCCGCGGCGTCGCTCGATCAGGAAGTGAGGATGCGGATGCCTCGTTCGGCGAAGGCGGCGAGTGAGGCTGGGCTGGCGCCCCGGTCGGTGACGATGACATCGATCTCGTCCACGGCGCACACTCGCGCGAACGCGCGCTGACCCAGCTTGGAGCTGTCGGCGACGACCATGACCTGCTTCGCGCGGTCGGCCATGAGGTGGTTGATGCTGGCCTCGCCCTCGTGGTGGGCGGTCGCCCCCGCTCGCGGGTCGAGCGCGTCGACGCCGAGGATGGCCCAGTCCAGGGTCAGCTCGGCGAGCACCAGGGTGGCGAACGGCCCGATCAGCTCATAGGACTGGCCCCGCGTGACCCCGCCGGTCACCACGATCTTGATGTGCTGACGGACCGCGAGCTCGCTGGCGATGTTCATCGCGTTCGTCACCACCGTGACAGCGGGCGCGCCGGTACCCTCTTGCAGGTCAGGGCGGGTAGCGAGGGCGCGCGCGACCTCGCTGGTGGTGGTGCCGCCGTTCAGCGCGACCGCCGCGCCCGGGGCCACCAGGGCGGCCGCAGCCCGGCCGATGCGCTGTTTCTCCGGGGCGTGCCGCGCGGTCTTGTACCGCAGCGGCAGGTCGTAGGACACATGCCCGGCCACCGCGCCGCCGCGGGTCCTGGTCACCAGCTGTTGCTGGGCCAGCTGGTCCAGATCACGGCGGATGGTGGCCTGCGACACGCCGAGTTGCCTGGCGGCCTGCGCCACGGTGAGCTGCCCGTCGGCGGGCAGCAGGTCAAGCAGCGAATTCCAGCGCTGGTACCTGGTCACGCGGCTTACCTCCCCGGCGACGTGCGAGCCGCGATGCAGCGATCGGGCGATGCAGCGATCGGCACGATAACGCGCAGTTTACTCACACCGGCTGCGCGATACTGCGCGAAGGGACCGCGGCCAAGGGACCGTGGCCAAGGGACCGTGGTCAGCAGCCGCCGGGCGGTCCCGGGATGCCCGGGCCGACCTCGGGCTGATCGACGATACCGGTCACCACGTCCCGCAGCACGGCGCCGAAGTGCACCACGTACCACACCCCGCGCCAGGAGATCAGGGACGCGATGCCGAACGAGCGCTCCTGACCGTGCTGCTCGTAGACGACCCGGGCGCCGGGAACATGCCAGTAGCCCAGCGTGTTATCGCACTCACCCGGGTAGACCCAGACCTCGTCGTCGACCGGCACGATCACCCGGACCAGCCGCGCGCCGGAGCCCGCCATGCCGTGGGCCGCGCCGACATCGAGGGTGAAGTCGTACCACAGCCGTTCGTGCCAGTCCGCGGCGGGATCATAGAGCGCCTTCAGCTGCTGGTACGCCCCCAGCGGGAAGAAGGCGGGCAGTCCGAGGCGAGAGTTCCCCGTGGTCACGGCCAGCCACAGATCGGTCATCGCGTGGCGGAAGGCCACCGAGTCCGTGCTGGGCAGGGTGCGGGTCTGCGGCTCGGCGCCCGCGCCGGGCGCTACCGGCAGGGCGGTTGGCGGCCCGGTGTGATGGATCGCCGGGGTGGCGCGAGGCGGCGGATCCGACGGCGGCCGCGTCGAGAGCGAGCTG
>OCZT010002102.1_pt1 | contig 20600 bp, 24 predicted proteins | sample 1539031 | NCBI WGS metagenome assembly OCZT01 (sample SAMEA3539308, study PRJEB22396) | soil metagenome | biome: tundra; feature: field; material: soil | place: USA | collected 2010-05 | depth 0.15 m | reverse complement strand
CGAGATATTGGCGTGACTGGAGTTCAGACGTGTGCTCTTCCGATCTGGGTACAACGCGAGCGTGGGCGCGTTTACCCAGTACTACGGCTCAGACCAATTAGACGCCAGCGTCCTCATGATCCCCCTCGTGGGATTCTTGCCCGCCACTGATCCTCGAGTAGTAAGCACCGTCGAAGCAGTGGAGCGCGAACTACTGGTGAACGGGTTCGTCCTGCGTTATCAAACGACCGACGACGGGGCCGTTGACGGTTTGACCGGACGTGAGGGCGCGTTCTTGGCGTGTTCGTTCTGGCTCGTGGACTGCCTTCACATGATCGGACGAACCCAGGATGCCGAGGATATGTTCGAACGGTTACTCAGCGTACGAAACGAACTAGGGCTGCTCTCCGAAGAGTACGATGCGATGGCCAATCGCCTCGTCGGCAACTTTCCTCAGGCGTTCTCGCACGTGTCGCTCGTGAATTCGGCCTACCGATTGACTGGCGTCGACCCCCTCGCCACCGAACCCGATATCGTTCCGACCGTCGATTACATTGAGGATCACGATGTCTCGACGTCGCCGACTACCCCGTCGCCGGCGCGAAAGACTCGCGCCAGTGTCTCGCGACACTCGACGAGGCCACATCGCTAAGCCACCGCGGCTGAGCGCTCGGTCGTACACCCAAGAGAAGGCCTGATCCATGAAAGCACTTACCGTGATTCCGCACCAGGTGGGTTCGGCCGCGCTCATTGACGTGGCGGAACCACCCGAGAGCGACGGCCCGGTCCTGGTCGAAACCCTGGCTGTCGGAATCTGCGGCACCGACATAGAGATCCTTTCCGGCGCGTACGGGTGGAGTCCACCGGGCCGTGAGCGACTCGTGCTCGGCCACGAGTCGCTCGGTCGTGTGCTCGATGCACCAGCTGGCGGGCCGGTCACTCAGGGCGACCTGGTGGTCGGCATCGTCCGTCGTCCCGATCCGGTCCCCTGCGCCAACTGCGCGGTCATGGAGTGGGACTTCTGTCGCAATGGTCAGTACACCGAGCGCGGCATCAAAGAACACGACGGTTACCTTTCCGAGCGTTACCGCATCACGCCAGACTTCGTGATCAAGGTCGACTCGACGCTGGGCATACTCGGTGTGCTGCTCGAACCCACCAGCGTGGTGGCCAAGGCCTGGGAAGACGTGGACCGAATCGGGGGGCGCGCTCACTGGGCACCCACGACCGTGCTCGTTACCGGTGCGGGTCCCATCGGACTACTCGCCGCGCTATTGGGCATCCAACGAGGACTTGAGGTGCACGTTCTTGATCGGATGAGCGAGGGGGTCAAGCCTGATCTGGTGCGCGCACTCGGCGCGATCTACCACAGCGGTCCGGTGGGTGATATTGGTTTCAACCCCGACGTGGTCATCGAATGCACCGGCGTCTCCTCCGTGATCCTCGAAGCCATGACCCACATCGGCGTCGGCGGCGTGATTTGTCTCACGGGGGTCTCGTCGGGCGGACACTCGATCAACTTTGACGAGGGCGCGCTGAACCGCGCCATGGTGCTAGAGAACGTGGCCGTCGTTGGTTCAGTCAACGCGAACCGCCGGCACTACGAGTTGGCGGCGGTGGCTCTGGCCGCCGCAGATCGTGAGTGGCTGGCGGGACTGGTCAACCGGCGCGTCCCACTTGAGCAGTGGTCACAGGCACTCGACCGCCAGGAAGATGACGTGAAGGTCGTCGTCGAGCTCAACAGTGATTATTCGGGCTCGACGTGACAGCCGGAGATGTCCCAATGGCGCCGGTTGCGCGCGCCAGAGTCATTGTCGTTCTCGGCGTCTCGGGATCTGGCAAGAGCACCGTGGGCCGATCAGTGGCGCAGCGGTTGGAGTACGACTTTTGCGACGCGGACGATCTCCATAGTCAGGGCAATATCGAGAAAATGGCGAGCGGCCAACCGCTCTCCGACGAGGATCGTCGGCCGTGGCTGAACGCGGTGGGCCGGCGAATCCTCGAGATCCTCGCTCAACACAACGGCGCCGTCATCGCCTGCTCGGCCCTCAAGAAGAGTTACCGCGACATCATTCGTGACTACGAGCCTTCGACGTTCTTCGTCCTTCTCAGCGGATCCCAAGAGCTCATACTGTCACGCGTCGTCGCGCGCAAGGGCAGTTTCATGCCTCCACAACTTCTGCCGTCTCAAATCGCCACGCTCGAACCGTTGGACGACGACGAAGTGGGCGTCACCATTGACGTGGCGCAAGAACTCGAGTCCATCGTCCAACAAATCCTCACGGCACTATCCGCCTCGGAGAATCCCGAACATAATTCGTAGACGCGAGAAATCAAGGCTCCCGCCTGGACCACGAGAGTCTCGCCGCGATTGTGAGAGACACCCGCTTGGCCGCATCTGACGTGTGCGCTCGTACACGGCCGCAACGTCAAATGCGACGTCATTTCGTCTAGTAGCGCGAGATGGAATGAAGTGAACTAAGTTCCTTCCATTGGGTTGACCGCCCGACGAGTGAAACGTAAGCAGCCTCGATATTCGGAGTAGAGAACCATGAACGCCGACGCCGTTTACATTGACGGATTGACTTATGTGAATTCTCCGGCCCGCAATGAGACGGGAACATCGTCAAGCGCGACGGGTGAGGAAGACCTCAGAGAATTCAGCGCCATTGCTGTCGCATCGGGCCGAGTTCTTGGAATCGGTTCAACCCAAGAGATGCTCGAACTCGCCAACCCCCGTACCAAGATTTTTGATCTTGGTGGTCGTCGAGTCATTCCCGGCCTCATCGATGGCCACATGCACGCGGTGAGGGCAGGTGCGAGCTGGGACCAAGAACTTCATTGGACGGACGTGACTCGACTCACTGTTGCACTCGACAGCATCCGCGAAGCAGCAACATTCGCCCCCGAGGGTGCGTGGATTCGCGTCATTGGTGGTTGGCACCCTAGCCAGTTCGAGGAACGACGCAGTCCCACGCGTCAAGAGCTCGATGAGATCGGTGGCGGCTATCCCGTCTACGTGCAGTCGCTCTACGAGGAGGCCATTCTCAATACTGCCGGCCTCGCGCTCACCGGCTTTGACGTCATGGTGGGCGATCCACCCGGCGGGGAGATTGAGCGATCCCCGAGCGGAGAAGCCACCGGCGTCATCCGAGGAATGGGCGCTTTCTCACGTTGTGTGGCGGCCATTGGAACGAGAAGTACCTCCAAGCAGGAAAAAAGCACGGCGACCATGCTCTACCAACTTCACGGCAAAGGTCTGACGGGGATCGTCGACCCGGGCGGCTTTGGTATGCCACCCGAAAGTTACGACGCGATACGAGAACTATGGCAACACGGAGCGCTGACAATGCGAATGAGGCTATTCGCCTCCGCCGTCGACGCCGGGATGGAATTCGACCAGCTGAACGAATGGCTGGCCCACGGCAAAGGCCGCTTCGACCACGACATGCTTCGCCTCATGGGAATTGGCGAGGTGGTGCACTACGGCTGCCACGACTTCGAAGGTCTTGACACCTCATTCTCTATCTCCGCCTCCGATCGCGAAGAACTTCTCGCCATCAGTCGACGAACCGCGCAATGCGGGTGGCCAATGCACATACACGCAGTGCTCGATAGCAGTATCGAGACCATTCTTGAATGCTGGGAAGTGGTGAACAAGGAATTCCCACTCAAAGACCTACGATTCACGGTGGTACACGCTGACGCCATTAGTCCACGCAACATTGCCCGCCTCGCCACTCTTGGTGCCGGAGTAGTTGTCGACGACCACTTGATATTCAAGGCGGCGGCTTCACAAGGGGCATGGGGCCTCGAGACCATTCGCCGAGCTCCGCCATTGGGTGATCTTCGCACCGCCGGCGTCCCCATCGCGGCCGGGACGGACGCTAATCGAGCTTCGTCATTCAACCCGTGGCTCGTGCTGTGGTGGCTCGTTGCTGGGCAGTCACTCGATGGCGTCAGTCGTCGATCGTCGGAGCAACTGATGACTCGCCAACAGGCGCTCGCGGCGTACACCATCGGCGGCGCACGCCTTTCATTTGATGAAAGTGAACGTGGTCATCTCAGCCAAGGCGCGCTGGCCGACTTTGCGGTTCTCAGTGCCGACTACTTCAGTATTGCCGTCGAGCAAATTCCCACGATCGTGTCCGACTTGACAGTTGTGGGGGGACAACACGTGTATTCGAGTGGAGCAATTGCTCATGCGCCCGTCCAAATTCACACCGGCGAATCAGTCAGCATTCCAACCAAATAGGCAGCTGAGGAGATAATGAGAATGGGCTTGCGTGACCCACCAATCACCGTTCAACTTCTCGTGTTGAGAGTTCGATATCTGATGGGGAGAGCACCATGATCACGGGCGACAAGGTGGTCCTGCGGGCCCGCATCGAAGAAGACGCCGAGATACTCATCGCCGAACTGCACAGCGACGTCTCGATGCGATCACGAGCCGATTCACGTCCCTGGCGACCCGTGGCGTCAGACTCGGGTATTTCACCCTTTCAGAGGATTGATCAGTCTGAAAATGCTGATTACTTTTCGGTGGTTGCGCGCGATTCGGGCGAGCTCGCGGGCGAAGCAATCCTCTGGGGAGTTGACCCACACAATCGAGTTGCCCACATTGGCGTTTCGCTTCGACCAAGTTTTCGAGGGCGTGGGCTCGGTACCGACGTGGTACAAACGCTTTGCCACTACGGGTTCACGATCCGCGGCATGAATCGACTTCAGATCGAAACTCTGGCTGACAACGCGGCAATGTTGAGCGCGGCTAGTCGAATCGGATTTGTCACCGAGGGTGTGCTTCGCCGCACTGCGTGGGTCGAGGGTGAGTTTGCGGATCAGGTGGTTATGGGTCTGCTCGCCAGTGAGTGGACACACGATCATTGACTGAGCGGAGTCTGGTGCGCCGCTGCTCGCGCCACCAAATTGATTTTCATCGGCCACGTTCTTGTCGAGTTGTCGCTCCGAGGCTGATAACGGCTTCATGTCAGGTTGCCGACCCCGTCGATACCGGCGCCGCGCACGGATGAAGCCCGCTATGCCAAGGAAGAATTTGCCCCAGCGGCGCCAACTTCACCGTGACTCCGACGTCCTCGAAGAGCGCTGAGATTGTTGAGTACGATGCGAGGCAACGAGATACTAAAATTCCTCAGTGCGAGAGGTCTACTGTTGTGCGACTACTTGATTCAGATATTCTTACCGTGGCGATCCTTATTTGGACGAGGCCCTAAAACATGAGTCGCGTCGTCCCCTCCATTCAAAAGGCCATTCGAATATTGGATCTGCTCGCAGACAATCTGCCAAGGTCTCTTCCTCTTAAACAGATCGCCAGCGATCTCCAACTCCCCAGGAGTACCGCGCTCGCCATGTGCGTCACCCTCGCTGAAGCGGACATGATCACCCACGAACTGTCCGGAAATTACCGACTCGGCCCTCACGCCGTGACTCTTGGTTCGGCGTACCTCGCGGATCGCAACCCGATAGAGAACCTTGCTGACGCGGTGGCCCTGGTCCCCGAGCTTCAAGAAGAGACGGTGGTCATCAGTGTTCTTGACGGATCAAACGTTGTCTACGTCGCATTCCACATGGGTGATCACTCATTGTCAATTCGCTACAACGTTGGCATGAGACTCCCCGCCCACTGCGCGGCGGGAGGCAAATCGATGTTGAGTCTGTTAGACGACACCGAAGTGATCAGTCGACTCCAACAAGTTGACCTCACGGTGTACAGCACGGGGGAACCAAAGACAATCGAGGATGTTCTGGGCGACCTCCGGTGCACCAGGGAACGGGGCTACGCGTTGGACGACGAAGAGATTTCTCGTGGGATGTGCTGCTTTGGAGCAGCAATATGTGGCTTGGACGACGCCCCTATCGCCGCCGTCAGCGTCACCAAGATAAAGGCCGCATTGAGCCCCGACGATTACGAAAAGTATCCGAACGCCGTAATGCGACTCGCTCACCAATTGTCGGTCAATGTGTCGCGGAGCGCTTCGTAGGGCAAACGAGTAAATAAATGGTAGGACTGCGCGCATCTTGCTGGGCCACCAGCGAGATGCACGTCTGAGTTAAAACGTCGCCCCGAATTAGTGGAACTGTTCTTCTTCGGTGCTGCCCTTGAGTGCCAACGTCGACGACGCTCCTCCCGAAATGACCGTCGCCACGTCGTCGAAGTATCCCGCCCCGACTTCGGCCTGGTGGCGCGTCGCGGTGTACCCGCGCTCCTCGTCGGCGAACTCACGTTCCTGCAACTTCACGTATCCGCCCATGTCATCTGACGCGTACGCTTGCGCCAAGTCGAACATCGAGTGATTCAACGAGTGCCAACCGGCCAGGGTGATGAATTGGAATGAGTAGCCCATCGCTCCGAGTTCCTTTTGGAATCTGGCAATCGTGTCGTCGTCGAGGTGCCGTTTCCAATTGAACGACGGTGAGCAGTTGTACGCCAACAGGACGTTGGGGTGCTCGGCCTTCACCGCTTCAGCAAAGCGACGAGCTTCTTCAAGGTCGGGCTTGGACGTCTCGCACCAAATCACGTCGGCGAAGGGCGCGTAGGCGATAGCTCGCTTGATCGGAGCTTCGAGACAGGGACGGGTGAAGTAGAACCCCTCCGCGGATCGCTCTCCCGTCAAGAACTCTCGGTCTCGCTCGTCAACGTCACTGGTGATGAGAGTCGCGCCCAGCGCATCAGTTCTGGCGACCACGAGTGTCGGGACGTTCATCACGTCGGCGGCGAGTCGAGCGGCCACCAGCGTGCGAATATGTTGTGCGGTGGGAATGAGAACCTTCCCGCCCATGTGGCCGCACTTCTTCTCGGACGCCAATTGGTCTTCCCAGTGGACGGCGGCGGCGCCGGCCTCGATCATGGACTTCATGAGTTCGTACGCATTCAGCGCCCCGCCGAAGCCTGCTTCGGCATCGGCAACGATAGGTACCATCCAACGCCGTGAAGGTATCCCGTTGGTCTCGAGCCAGTCAATCTGGTCCGCGCGCTGCAATGCGTTGTTGATGCGTCGCACGACGGTCGGTACGGAATTGACGGGATAGAGACTCTGATCGGGGTAGACCTGCTCAGCCAAGTTTGCGTCGCCCGCCACCTGCCAGCCCGACAAATAGATCGCCTCGAGACCCGCTTTGACCATTTGAGTTGCTTGAGCACCCGTCATCGCCCCTAGGGCGTGAACGAAGTCTCGATCGTGCAACATTTCCCACAGTCGCTCCGCACCATTTCGCGCAATGGTGTACTCCGGGATGAATGATCCGCGGAGCCGGATCACGTCATCGGCGCCATAGGGGCGATCAACATTCCTCCAGCGCAGATCATGGGACCAGGCTTCAGACAGACCTGAAATTGTGCCAGCTATATCCTCAGTCATGGTTTCAAAGCTCTCCTTGTTCAGCCAAATTGTGCGACGGGGACAGAGTTTGCCCCCTTCAGAAACGCGGTGAGCAGGAAATCACCAGAAAACCACCGGGCCACCTCTTCCCCACACCGGCGCAAGCACTTTTGTCCTATATAGAGCAAAAGCGTCACAATACGGACACTAGTTGGCCGTGCAGCGACTGTCAAGTGTGTCAAGCATTTTCTACGCGAGGTCTCTCTTCACCTCAGGGCGATCGCCAACGCGTATCGACTACCCGAGGTGTTCGTAAGCGGCGAGAGTCAGAAACTCGGCCAGCGGTTCATCGAGGGCGGACGAAGAAAAGAGCTCGGCCGCGAGACGAAATCTCTCCGCCTCGAGGGGGGTCGCATCCGAGACCAGTGAATCAAGCGTCTCGCTCACCGCCTCGCGCACGAACTCGCCAGTGACCACTTCGCCCCCGGAAGTGCAGACTCCGTGGTGAACCCATTGCCACAGTTGGGCACGAGAAATCTCCGCAGTGGCCGCATCCTCCATCAGGCCATGAATAGCTGCCGCTCCCGTACCGCCCAACCACGATGCGATATAACGAATTCCGACGTCGACATTGGTCATGACTCCGCCGCGCGTGATGTGGCCACCGGTTCGACCCATGGAGAGAAGATCATCCGAGGTGGTCACGACGTCGAGGCGTCGATTGGAGATTTGATTCGCCGAGGAACCTAGGACGTTGTCGAACTGTTCTCTCGCCACTCCTACTAGATCGGGGTGAGCGACCCACGTGCCGTCAAAGCCTGCCGTCGCCTCGCGCAACTTGTCGGTGCGCACTTTGTCGATTGCCCGCTCCGTCGATTCAGGATTGCTGCGATCCGGAATGAAGGCCGCCATTCCGCCGATTGCGTGCGCACCGTGCGCGTGACACGTCTGCACTAGTAGATCGGAGTAGGCCTTCATGAATGGAACCGTCATTGCGACGTCCGATCGATCCGGAAGAATGTACGAGGGGTTGCGACCTACCCGCTTAATCGTCGAGAAAATGTAGTCCCATCGGCCGGCATTCAGCCCGGCACTAAATTCGCGCAACGCAAACAAGATCTCTTCCATTTCGAAAGCTGCGGGCAAGGTTTCAATGAGCACCGTGGCGCGAATCGAGCCTCGACCCAGCCCGATGGCGTCTTCGGCGAATGCGAAAACGTCGGCCCATAGTTCCGCTTCGTGTGCTCCCTCCAATTTCGGAAGGTAGTAATATGGACCGCTCCCATTCTCAATCGCAATCCTCGCATTTAAGAAGAACGACACCCCAAAATCAAAGAGACTCGCGGAGATTGAATTGCCATCGACCAGTACGTGCTTCTCTGCGAGATGCCACCCGCGGGGTCGAATCATCAGCGTCGCGATTTCATCATTAAGTCGGTAATGCCGATTGCCGACATCGAAGGAGATGGTTCGCAGAATCGCATCGCGTACATTGATTTGACCGCTGACGATGTTGTCCCACGTGGGCGAATTGCTGTCCTCAAAGTCCGCCATGAAGACCTTGGCGCCCGAATTGAGGGCATTGATCATCATCTTGCGATCCACGGGGCCGGTGATTTCCACTCGGCGATCAAGGAGGTCCTGGGGCGCGGGCGGCACATTCCAGTTGCCCCCAGCGCTCCCCTCACCCTCCGCGGGGAGAGAGGGAAGCCCCCCGCCATCAAAATACGCCTGCCGCTCGCGACGCTGCTCGAGCAACGTGACTCGACGCGCTTCGAAGGCGCGATGAAGGCTTAGGAGGAACGCGATTGTCTCGTCAGAAAATAACTCATTCGCATTTTCGTGTTCCACATAAGTGAATGCCGATGATTCCACGGTGAGACCTCCAGATGTCAAGTAGCCCGATGAACAGCTCGCTCGGGCTTCGCGGTGCTTCAGAGTAGCCGAACCGTTGGCTATCGGAGTGAAGACACCCGACCTTTGCCCACAGATGTCTTGATCGCCCGCGAGATCACCCCGCCGTCAATGGCGAAGTCCGCCTCCGGGGCCAATGAGACCGACGAAATCGAATAGCGACACTGCTGACGATCTTCGTGCGTTGAGCACCGTGCATCAATGCTTGCTGGTGCTTGACGAACCGGGCTGAGTTCTCGAGAAGCGACTCCCGTTCGAAAGTGTGGCCCCACGACGACGTGAACGTCGGACTCGGTAGCCAACTGTTCGACAGAGTTCTCTCTAGATTGCCCGCATCGAATTGTTTCGGGGATCGTGGGTGACTTGCGCGAGACGGAGTGTCTCTAAGAGAGGTGGCGGGTACATCGCGAACCGTCCGCAATAGCCCTTGCGCAGTCCGTACCACTCACCGACGGGGTTTTGCGGTGATCGGCCCCACGCTTCGACGGTGCCCGGGGCAGTGGTCTTGTTCTCATCTGCGGCCCCGAGTAGAACCCAGTCACCCTGTTCGACGAGCCAGGCGTACAAGTCCTCGATGGCTCGAAACTGATACTTCAGAGTCGTCGATCCCACCTGACAGACGGGCTCCGGTGGCTGCGCCTGGTCATCTTGGTACATGGTGTAATTTGAGGTTCCCGGCGTGGTCGTCAAAAGCCAGGGATCCTGCTTAGTGCCTTCGGCCATCATCATCCCCTCCTTCTAAAGCCGGGCGAAAGTGCGACTATTGCATCTCTCGACTGCCACGATTCTTCGCCTGTTAGTCCGGACCTGCAACAACCCGTCACGCCGCGACATCCCTTCGCGATTCAGTGCCGCAAAAGGTCACGTCCTGCGCTGAAGACGACAGCTCACGTCAACTCAGCAATCCCCTTGACTGCGGCCAGGGTCGCGGGAATCCCCTGGTGCGCTGCCTGAGTTCGTTCGGCAATTTGCGCTGGCGCTTCGGCGCCGTAGCGTTCTGAAAATCTAGCGATGCCGCCGGGGAGAAATTCCCAGGACTCTGTGACCTCGGTTTCCTGATCGCCCCGAGTGAAGACGAAACTCCAGCGAACCCACGATCCGCCCACTACAAAAGCGAACTCGCGGCCCCTTTCCGCCGCCACCACTTCGCAACGTGTCTCCCAGGTCCGCTCGGGAGTTTCGTTTCGACCCGTGAACCAGGCGCCCACTCGGGGGCCATCACCGTCGTCCCACCAACAGGACTTACAGATCGGGCTCCATTCACCCGTGCGGGTGACGTCGGCAATTAGGTCATACAATTCCTCCGCCGACCGAGAAATCTTGATCGATTCGCAGTAGTTCAGGTTCACCCTGGGAACACTACGTCGCTCGCCGCGAAGGCGACTCGAACCAGCCCCCAGAGATTTGAACTTGGTCCACCACACTGTTACCCTGCGCTCGGGACTGGCTTGGAGCCGATTCAAAATTCTGGCGTCACGCGTGTCGGATCTCATTTCGACGTCAACCAATCGCGAGAGTTCTCACGACGCGCGACGTACCGACGCTTTGCAACAAGTGAGATCCACGAGGTGCCTCGCGAGACCTCCGAGCCGTCAGCGCCGTCGACGACTCTCCACGGTTGCGGTCTGAGGGCCCTTCATTTGCTGACGCGTGAGGTAGCGGCACCTTGGCCGTCAATTGCCTTTCGCAGCAGATGCGCCAAATTCGCTCGTTCCTTTGCGTTGAGGGCCCCCAGAATCTCATCCTCCAGGCTCTGTTGCGCCTGCTCCGCTTGATGCAGTGCCTGGCGACCTTGATCGGTCATGGTGACGATGTGTCGACGCCGATCGGCCGGATCCCGGCGACGCTCAACGAGACCGTCGGACTCGAGTTCATTGAGTAACAGGACGCAGTAATTCGCATCAATGCAGAGCCCATCTTGTAGGGCCTGCTGAGTCGTGTCGTCGTAGTCACGAAGATACGACAGCGTGGCGAGCTCTTTGAGGGTCTGACCAAGGAGTTCCGGCGTGCTGCGTCGATTCACGAGTCGTGACAGCTGAGTGAGCAGCAGAATCGGTCCGGTAGAAGAACTTTCATCCATTGCAAATAATGGTAGTGACTTCAAGATATTCATGATATAGTGATTATACGACTTTCTCGATGATATCGATTCATAGGGCAGTCATTCCAACCTTCAAAAAAGGAAGGCTTCGCCAATGCTAAATTTAACTTCCCTTCTATCAGGTAGTACAGACCGAAGACGTTGGGTCGCTCTGGTCGTCGTCTGTCTCGCCATGCTCATGAATGCGCTGGACTCGTCCATCGTCAACGTCGCACTCCCGTCAATTCAAAAGAGCTTGCACTTCACCTCGTCCAACCTCACCTGGGTGGTGGACGCCTACTTGATTGCCTTCGGGAGCTTCCTGCTCCTCGCCGGACGACTGGGTGACCTCTTCGGGCGCAAGAAAGTGTTCCTGAGCGGCGTCGCGCTTTTCACGGTCTCTTCACTATTGTGCTCACTGGCCCAGAGCCAAGGAATGCTCATCGCCGCGCGCTTCGCACAGGGCCTCGGTGGCGCCGTCTCGACCTCGGTGATTGTCGCGATCATCGTCACCGAATTCACTGGTGCCGCTGAACGAGCGAAGGCCATGAGCGCATACATGTTCGTCGCGGTGGGCGGTGGCTCCATTGGACTGCTGGTCGGTGGCGTGCTCACTCAGGCCGTGAATTGGCACTGGATCTTCATGATCAACGTGCCCATTGGATTTCTCACGTTGTTGCTCGGATCACTGCTCATCAAGGAGAACGCGGGACTCGGCGTACGCCACGGGCTTGACGTCACTGGATCGCTCCTCATGACCACGTCACTGGTCACCGGAATCTACGCCATCGTGAAGGCGTCCGCCTACGGGTGGACGTCGTCGCACACGCTGACATTCGGCGGGCTTGCACTGGCTCTGATGGCTCTGTTCTTCTTCGTCGAATCTCGTGTTGCTCAGCCCATCGTGCCAATGCGGATCCTGCGGTTGCGCAGCCTCAGCGCCTCGAGCATTGTGCGCGGGCTCACGTTCTCCGCGATGTTTTCGGTCTTCTTCTTCGGCGCTCTCTACCTCGAGCGAGTCCTGGGATACGGTCCCTTGAAGACGGGGGTTGCCTTTCTGCCGATGACCTTCGTCATGGCCGCGATGTCACTCGGACTGACCAGTCGGCTCCTGCTCCGCTTCGGTCCCATGAAGCTCCTCGTTCCCGGCATGTCGGCGGTGGTGCTCGGACTCTTGTTCCTAACGAGGACGAGCGAACATGCCAGCTACGTCACCTCGATACTGCCAGCGTTTGTTCTACTGGGCGTGGGCATGAGTGTGTCCGCGGTGCCGTTGTTGACCATCGCGATGGCCGACGTGCCCAGGGCTGACGCCGGGTTGGCGTCAGGCATCGTCAACGTCTCGATGTGGCTAGCCTCCTCCGCCGCCCTCGCGGTCTTCGGGACCCTCGCGGCGAGCCGTTCCAATTCACTGCTGGTACAAGGTCACAGTGTGGCTTCATCGCTCACCGCGGGATACCACGAGACTTTCATGATTGGCGCGGTCCTCGCCGCGCTCGGTCTCTTGATAGCCGTCGTCGTGTTGTGGGCGCCCACGCGAGAAGTGGCCACTGCACAGTCGGAGTCAATCAACAGCGCCAGGGAACTAGAAGAACTCGAAGTCGTAGCGGCCGATTTCTAGCCAATACCAATGTGCCGAGGATCGCCCCATCCCCGGCGCATTGGTATTGCGTCGGACGTTCAGTACGTCAGTGTTCTTCGACAGACCGGGTCTGAATTCAACCGACTCTTCGCCGAGCGCGGCGCGGCGGTCCATGGCCAGTTGCCGTGTCGCGCGGGGCACCGAGTTGCACTTGGTGGCATCGATTTGGTGGAGCGTTCGACCGCCGAGTTCTAATAGAGCTCCGCAAGACTTAGTGGCGAGCGAGTATTCAGCGCCATAAATTTGCATCACCTCTCTTTTCATCTCAATTCTTGAGTGCGCCGAACAAATGTTCTGATACCGGCGCACCGAGAATTTCGCGGACCACTGGGACCGAGTGATTTCCAGTGGACCCCATTGGGTTACTTCATCGGCTCCGTACTCCATTTAACGCCAATCCGATTTATCTCCCCGGGAGACGGCACACTGAAGGTTGTCCTTAAACATATTGGCGTGCCACTAACTTGAAGTAATGGCGATCATCCCCGACACAAAGGACTGGACCTGGGTCCTTGATCGACCCTGTGAAGAGTGCGGTTTCGATACCGATCAAATCAATCGGGAAGAGACCGGACGATTGATTCGTGAGAGCGCGAACGAATTGGCGCACGTCTTGGGACGTGAGAGTGTCGCGGTACGGTCTCGAGAAGACAAATGGTCCGACCTCGAATACGCTTGCCACGTCCGCGACGCCTACCGAATACTTGACCAGCGTCTGGCCTTGATGCTCGCTGAAGATGACCCGACTTTCCAAAACTGGGACCAGGACGAAACGGCCGTCGCCGACCATTACGACCTCCAAGATCCGATGATCGTCAAGGACGAACTGCTCGCCGCCGCTGAAGCATACGCCGAGCGCTACGACGTGGTCACTGATTCGCAGTGGCCCCGACCCGGGAAACGGTCCAATGGCAGCCTCTTCACTGTTGAGTCTCTCGCGAGCTACGGATTGCACGACGTCGTTCACCATCTTTGGGACGTGGGCGTCACGAGTTGACGTAACGGCCAAAGGAGAACGGGCTTCGAAGTCATCCCCGCCTATTGGGGGTTCTGCCCACTGGGCGGAGACGGCCAATTTTTCACCGGCTCGTGCAGATGTTGAAGAACCCAGACTTCACTTGTTAGTGTCTCGCCAACGAGCGCGAGGCGATGAGCGAATGGACGAGGGAACCAAAGCGGATATTTGCGATCACTCTGTTCGTCGTTGACCTTCAGGCCACTTCAAACTTCTATCAAGAGATTTTCAATCTGCCCGTGCACTTCGAGAATGAGAACTCCGCCATTTTTCTGTTTGAGACTGTCGTAGTCAATCTTCTCTAAACGGTTTCAGCCCACGATCTCGTCGCACCCGCAGCCGTTGCCACTGCCGGTGCGGGATCGCGGTTCCAGTTCACGATCACCGTAGCGGGCGTCAACTCGACCTGCGCAGAATTGGCTCGACGACACGTCAGACTGTTGAATGGTCCGATAGACCGAAGTTGGGGCGTTCGCACGGCCAGTTTTGAGCACCCCGCTGGTCACATTTGGGAAGTCGCTCAGCAACTGTAGGAAGCGTATTCGTCTCGTCAGTTATTCACTTGGGTCGGAAGTGAACGAAGATCCTGCCGAAGTTGCGTGAATCTTTCTCGACACGATGGTAGAGACTCTTGATCTCCTTCTGATCCAAGAAGCGAAGTACGTGCTTCTTCAGTTGCCCGCCGCCCTTGCCCGGAATGATCTCGACGAGGCGCACACCTTTGTCGACCGCCTCGTCAATTACCGCCCTCAAAGCTCGATCGATGTCACCCCCGCGGTTGTAGATCTCGTGCAGATCAAGCTTCAACTTCATCGTCTGGTGTCTACACCCACGTCCGCGATCACTTCCGGACCGAACGCTCTTTCACTAGGGGCAGTACTTCCTCGGCAACTAGTCGAACGTGGTCGAGGTCCTTCATGTCAAGGACCTGTAGATACACTCGCGTAACGCCGATCTCGCTAAGCCGAATAATCCTCTCCACTGATTGCGCAGGCGTACCCATGAGCCAGTGGTCAGAAGTGTCGAATACGCCGCCGAGATTGGAGGCGCGACGAGTGATTTCCGATTCATCTCGACCGCAACATAGGACCAGAGCGACCGATCGAATAAGGGACGCGGGGTCGCGCCCAATTTTCTCACACGCTTCATCGACCAGATGGTATTGGCGTTCGCACACTTCGTAGGTCGAAAAGGGAACATTGAACTCGTCAGCGAATGTCGCCGCGAGTCGAGGAGTGACGTTGCGACCGAGGCCACCAATGATGATCGGTGGCCGGGGCACCTGGACCGGCTTGGGGAGTGCGGGAGAATTGGACAGTGAGTAGTACTTACCCGCAAAATCGAAAGTCTCCCCGACATCCGACGTCCACAGGCCCGAGATGATGGCGAGCTGCTCCTCCAGCCTTTCGAAGCGTTCGGTGACGTTGGGAAAAGCAATGCCGTACGCGGCGTGCTCCTCCTCGTACCATCCAGCACCGAGGCCCAGTTCCACCCGACCGTTACTCATTGCGTCAACTTCGGCGACGGCAATTGCGAGGGGACCCGGGTCGCGGAAGGTCGCCGCCGTGAGCAAAGTCCCCAAGCGAATGCGATGCGTGTCGCGAGCCAATCCCGCGAGGGTGATCCACGCGTCACTCGGCCCCGGTAATCCGCTGACCGTACCCATTTTGAGAAAGTGGTCGGATCGAAAGAAAGCACCAAAACCGCCCTCTTCGGCCGCGAGGGCGAGAGCTAACTGGTCGTCGTACGTCGCCCCTTGTTGGGGCTCACTGGTTATGCGCAGTTCCATTCGCCAATCTTCTCACGGACCCGACAGCGACGCAGTTCGCGCACCTCAATCCGTGTCGCCTCAGGTCTGAAACCCCTCCTCGACTTTCACTTCTCACTTTGCCCAGTCGCGAGATCTTTCTACTGCCTGGGACCAGCGCCGATGGAGAGAATCTCGTTGATCATCACTCATCGTGGGCTCGTAGCGAACGCCGTCGCTGTGCAGACCCCGCAGTTCATCGTGGTGGCTCCACACGCCGGCGCCAATCCCCGCGGCGTACGCCGCGCCCAACGCCGTCGCTTCTGTCGAGGATGCGACGACCACCGACACCCCGAGGATGTCCGCTTGGAACTGCATCAGCCAGCGATTCTGCGTCGCGCCACCGTCGACCTTGAGTTCGCGCAGTTGATGCCCGGACTGCGTGTTCATGGCATCGATGACGTCACGGGTTTGATAGGCGATGCTCTCCAGTGCCGCGCGCACCAGGTGCGCTCGCGTGGTGCCGCGAGTCACGCCAATAATGGCGCCGCGCGCGTGAGGGTCCCACTGCGGAGCGCCCAGGCCAGTCAGCGCCGGGACAAACCATACGTCACCATTGTCGCCAATACTCGCGGCAATCTCTTCGGTCTCTGCCGCAGTGTCAATAATGCCCAGACCGTCGCGCAACCATTGAATTGCCGCACCCGTGACGAAAATGGAGCCTTCGAGGGCGTATTGCTGATCCGATCCCTCCTCGGTGCACGCGGCAGTGGCGATGAGTGTACCGGTCTCGGTGAGCGCTACGGACCCCGTGTGCTGGAGAACAAATGAGCCAGTGCCGAAGGTGTTCTTCGTCTGTCCCGGTGAGACGCACCCCTGGCCCAGGAGCGCGGACTGCTGGTCACCGAGCATCGCGGTAATGGGCACGGACGATTCCAGCAGTTCCGCATCGGTCTCACCGAAGTGGGATTCACTTCGTTCGATTCGCGGCAGAATTCCCCTCGGCACGTTGAAGAGGTCACAGAGCTCGCCATCCCACTCAGCGCTCTTGAGGCCCATTAACAACGTGCGCGAGGCATTCGTTGAATCAGTGGCGTGTACTCGCCCGCCGGTCAACTTCCACAGCAGCCACGAGTCGACGGTTCCAAAGGCAATCTCGCCGCGCTGGGCGCGCACCCGCAAGCCATCCACGTGGTCAAGTAGCCAGGCGATCTTCGTCGCCGAGAAATACGGATCGATCCGCAATCCGGTGCGCGACTGCACCCACCCGCTAGCGCCGTCACTTTGTAATTGTTCGCACGCCGACGTGGTGCGGCGATCCTGCCACACGAGGGCGTTATATACCGGGAGTCCGGTGCGGCGATCCCATAGGACAACCGTCTCTCGCTGATTGGTAATTCCAATGGCGGCGAGTTCGCTCGCCCCAATGTTTGCAGTCGAAAGCGCGAATCGCATGTTGTCGAGCACACTATGCCAGATTGCTTGCGGGTCGTGCTCGACCCAGCCCGGCTGAGGGAAGACTTGGGGAAATTCGGCGATTGACGAGCCGCGAATTTCTCCGCCAGCGTCCACGACCAACACCTTGGTGGTCGTCGTTCCCTGGTCAATTGCCAACACGTAGCGGCACACCAAATCCTCCCCCTCCGCCCCACGTAGTTGACGCGAGCATTCTCGACGCAACGCGGTGGAGGATCCGTTCGTACCACCAGAGAGTTGCTGGCACCAGTCAAGCAGAGTGGTTCCTCCGCGACGGATGAACTGGTTCTGCAGAGTAAAATCAATCGGTGAACTCAATCGTTGTCTTCGTCGCCCAGTACTTCCTGTACCTCAGTGCGCTCATCGCCGTGTGGTACTGGTTCACTTGTCCCACGCCCACCAAGATTGAACTCATCGTGCGTTGGGCAATCGGTGGTGTCCTCGCCCTCGCAATGGCGAAGATTGCGAGCCAGCTCTACTACGACCCACGTCCCTTCGCCTCTGAACACATCAAGCCGCTGTTCGCTCACGCGGCGGACAACGGTTTCCCTTCAGACCACGCCCTCCTTATTTCGCTTCTGGGTTTCACGGTGGTGAGCTACTCGCGCAGAGTGGGAGCCGTACTTCTCGCAATTGTCGTCGCGGTGGGATCAGCGCGCGTCGCGGCGCACGTGCACCACCCCGTGGACATCCTGGGGTCCTTCCTCATTTCGGCGATCGCCACGGTGGCCGCCGTTTGGACTACCAAGAATGCACGAATCGCGAAACTTTGGCAGCGCTAGCGGCCCCTACGGCGCACCCACTTTTGACGGGCATCGTGCTTCCTTTTCGTTCGCCCTTCTCGAGTATTCGCTGAGTTCTGACGCGAGACGACACTGGGCATGTGCGTTGCGAGGTCACGCCAGCCATGAGCGCCACCATGCGCCAGACAGTGTGTCAATCTTTCGTGTCGCGCCTCAGGCACAAAAGGAAACGCGCCGGGAATCCCGGCGCGTCCTGGTCTTATTGCTTCTCGCTACTCTCCACGTCCACCAGTCGTGGCGAGCGCGCCGTGCCTTAGGCGTCGTCGCCTTCAGCGAGGATGCTGTAAAGGGCACGTCGCGTCTCGGCGAGGACGGTGATCGCCTTGGCCACCTGGGCCTCGGATCCCGCCATCAATACTTGGCGCCCCGCGATCAACACCTGTCGCGCGGTTCCCATGAGGTCACGGGCGGAGATGTTCGCGCCGCCATCGGTGTTCTCCCACGGGCGGCCCAACTGCTCGCGCTGTTCATTGACGAGCTGACGGCCGGCGTCGGTGAGGGCGTACGTGCGCCCCGTACCCAACGTGCTGGCCTCGACCAGTCCCTCGTCCTCGAGCTGCTGCAGGACGGGGTAGATCGAGCCGGGGCTCGGACGCCAGGTCTCATTCGACCGCTCGGTGAGTTCCTGAATGAGCTGGTACCCATTGCTGGGCTTCTCATCGAGCAGGACGAGCACGGCGGCGCGGACGTCACCCCGTCGCTGACGGCGACCGTCGCGGCGCATGGGGCCTCCGCGGAATGGTCCGTCGTGTCCGTGCATGTGCCCGGGTCCCCGGCGGCGCCGGCCCTGCACTCGATCGGGCTGTTCACTTCTTGAAAATTCATTTTCGTTAAACATTTGCTTTCCCCAAAGTTCTCGTAAGCACTCGTGTAGCACTTACTTAGTACTATAACGATATATCGTTAGTGTTCAGATGTCAAATAAAATTATCCGGAGTTATGAATTACCTGACCAAATGGTATATCTATTCGCGCATCTCATGTCGAACAGCTATCTCGTTGACCAATTGCTCGTCCAAGAGCAAGGAAGGCCGACCAAAATTCGCCCAGGTCCAACTCGTCCACGAGGGATCGGTGGCTGGACGGACCGCGGCATTTCGAAGCTAGCGACGAATCCCCCGGCTGAGTTCACGCAGATTCGTCAAGTCGAATCGGCCCAATCGACATGGTGCGATCAACTGCCTTACACATGTCAAAAATCGTGAGGGACGCCGCGGTCGCCGCCGCCAACGCGGGCATCCACGTCGAAAGAATATCTTCTCCCCGCACCCCGACCCTCACGTCGATGAAGTTCTCGCCCATCTCGAAGTCCACCGCTACCGCGCCCGAGTACTGGTCGTCGAGCAGGGGCAAATAGTGTTGCGCGGCCTTGGCGGCCTGGACCGCGGCGAATCGCGCGGCGGCGAGGACGTCACCCTTCTTCAGGGAATTCGTTGCCACCTTTTGCGCCGTGACCTCGAGCATCGTCACCCGACTACGGGCCTGGCGCGTGGGCGTCGAAAAAATGGATTGCCCCGCCCCCTCGCTTGAAGGCGTCACCGACTCGTGCATGGTCAAATGTACCCTTCCGGTCGAAGCGAAGTCGCGGGTCATCACTTACTTCCTCACGTACTCTCTTGGAATGGCCTATCGGGCAAAAATTCTTACCGTGTCGGACTCAGCCAGTGACGGACGCCGCGAGGATGGCGCCGGCCCACTTCTCAAGGCGCGTCTGATCGACTCTGGTTTCGAGGTCGACGAGGTACGCGTCGTGCCCGATGGGGTGAGCTCCGTGGCGTCATCGCTACGGGCGATGACTCTGGGGTTCGCGGGTCTCGTCGTGACGACTGGAGGTACGGGTTTCTCCCCCCGCGACCTGACCCCGGAAGGGACGTTGCAAATTCTCGAGCGAGAAGCGCCGGGCTTTGACGAGCTCATGCGAGCGACGAGTGCGTTCGGCGCACTCTCGCGTTCTCGTAGCGGTACGGTGGCACGCTGCCTCATCGTGAACACGCCCGGTTCGCCCAAGGCCGCCGTTGAATGCCTCGAGGCGGTGCTCGCTCTGGTACCGCACGCCCTCGATCTCCTAGGCGGTGGTGGCGAAACTCACCCGCCCGAGACGGGCGGCAGTACCGCGACCTCGTCCTGAGGCCTCACGGCTTGCTCCCTCGACGAGGGTTCGCCATTCACCCAGATTTTGGAGACCTTCAACACCTCTTCGAACGTCGATCCATAGCGGTCGACCGCGCCGCGTAGTACCTCGCCCACCGTCTCCCCTTCGATGTGGTCGTCGCGAACACCCGCGGCCTCGCGCGCGGGCCCTAACAGGAGAATGCGACTCACGAGTCACCCAACGCGTCGGCGTCCACAATGATGATATTGGCGGATTCTCCGACACCGTACGAGCCACCCGGCACCAGAATCGCAATGGCGTTGCAGTCCACGAGAGAACTCATCAGGTGCGAATGATGTCGCGCGGCCTCGATCACGTGAATTCGACCGTCGCCGCGCATGCGCGCACTGACGTGCACGAAGTGCGTCTTGGTATCATTGGGCGTCGGCAACGCAATATCAAGTGTGGCGAGAGCGTAGATCGGAAGAGCACACGTCTGAACTCCAGTCACGCCA
>OCZT010002101.1_pt1 | contig 20603 bp, 16 predicted proteins | sample 1539031 | NCBI WGS metagenome assembly OCZT01 (sample SAMEA3539308, study PRJEB22396) | soil metagenome | biome: tundra; feature: field; material: soil | place: USA | collected 2010-05 | depth 0.15 m | reverse complement strand
CTAACTTTTCAAAATTACCAATGAATTCTTCTTGACGTTTTTCGATTGGAGTCAATTTACTTTTCAGCTGTGTAATACTCATTTTTTTTAGTTTTAATTCATTTACAGACATTGTTTATCACAATTTCAGATATTTTATAATATCACACAAATATTTTTTTAATATGTCAAAGAATGCTATCTAAAGAATCATTAAAGTCTTCGTAATTCACCTAAACATAGAACAGATTTCTTTCGTTAGTGAATGTTAGAGTGTGGAGCTACCTATCGCTTTCTTGACTGGTAGCTCCTTTTTTAGTATATTTGATATAAATCAATTCAGTTATGAAAAAGTTAATATTTCTAATTTTTGTTGTATTTCTATTTTCTTGTAAACAGGAGAAGAAAGAAGATAAATTTTGCTGGATATGTGAAATACAACTGAGTTATTCAAATAAGTTTATGAAAATGGCCAGAGAACAAGAATCTGATAGTTATGTTGCGCGATGCCATCTTACAGAGACTGAAATAAAAGAATACGAAAAAGCAAATAATAGAATTGAATATGATTCTGGTCATGGACTTGTTTTTATAGAATGTATGTGTAGAAAAGACACAATAAAATAAAAAGGTAACTTTCATTGTGTTAAGATTAGCCCCAGTCATTTAACGGTCTGGTTTTTTTTATGATTACTGACATGCGTCAACCATTGATGCATGTCGTCTGTATGAATATAATCCAATTATCTGTTATACTGAAACATACATTTTTTTATCTAATTGCAAGAAATAGTCAATAACAATTTTAACATTAAATTTAAGATGAATATTAGATGCTATATAATTGACATTGTGTATGTTATAATATAAATGCAATTGAAATTCATGTTGGTTGATATGGTTGAAAGTTTGTTTATAAAAGAGCCTTTGGAGGCTTGCAACGAGACATTTACATGCGTAATTTAGCAGATGATACTTTTAGTCAAAGTCTCAGAGTTCTTTTAAAATAAAAACGGGGTGCTGCAACATCCCGTTCAAATGGTGAAAAAGAGCTGCAAATTTATACAGCTAGTTTCATTTGGGTTCATTTACCCTTTGTAATTGGAATAATCAGAAAGCTTCATCCGCTTAACTAATTAGGTTCCCTGTTCATCATTCTTTACTTGAAGGGGGTTTCTTAATCCCCTTCTTTTTTACACTATAAAGATAGACTCTCCAAAATAAAAACGCAACTTCATGTTGTAACAAACTAACATTAATTTGTCATAAGTTATTAACACAATATAAAAAAGAAGCAGCACCTACTCATCAAAAAGCCTCGCTGCCTTCGTGCTGCTCACTGCAAAGTGAAGTAGTGCCACATGTATCAAATTTCAGAAGAATCATTGGGAAAAGCAAAATTAATTATTCAAAGCTTTCTTTTAGTTCTTGAATATCTTTATTTGAAAGATCAAACCATTCTCCTCGCACCCTTTTTTCTTTATAAGCTTGATGTAATGCAAACTCAAAACTTAAGGCTATCCTTCTGCTTGGAAATCGCTTACTGCAGAGAAGTTCTATTGTCGGCTTTTCACTTAGTAGTGTTTTTTCTCTAATCAGAGGTTTTATAGAAGTCCCGATTTTATGGTAATTGTTAGTACTATCAACCATTAGATAAACATAACACTCTTCATCAGATTTAGATGTTTTCGATACTAAATCTCCCTTGTTTTGAAGGGGTTGATAATTGTTTAACTCGGTACCAACAAGTTCACAATACTCTATTGCTAATTTATTTATAGAGAATTGTATATCAGAAGACGGCACTACCCCTGTTATTTTTTTACCAGGTTGGGGAAACTCAATTTGCCAATCCATAAACTCTTTTGTTTTAAGGCATTCTAATTCATCTATAGTAATTTGCACTCTTGTTTCGAATATATGCCCCCAATTAGAATCATCAGAATGTAAGTATGGTTTAGTTAATATTTCAAATGTATGTATCTCACCATCTGAGAAATAAAATAATATCTTAGATCCAACTGTTAATTTATATTCCCGAGTTAAATATCTAAAAATGATAAAATCCTTGTTATCAATATTGTTAAGAGTAAATATTAGTTTTATATGATTATTTTCATCTTCAAATATAAAGCCATCATATGTGCGAGCTCGTTTATTTTTTGGTTTACCTCCTACCATTTCCCATCTAATTTCTTTTGAACCTGAAAATTTGTCAATTTTAATTAGAGGAATATTTTGAAATCTTTTGTTTTTAAGTTCCTGTTGCTTTTGTTCGAAAGGTTCTTTGTAAATTTTGAATACTTTTTCACCTTCGATTAAATAATCAGGATAGATAAAGTCAGATTCTTCCTTTATAATTTCAAGCAGTCCGTCAAATAATGCTGATACTGTAGCATGCATAGATGTGTCAAATTTTCTTCTGATTTCGAGTTCCAATAGGAGTTCCCCCTTTTTGACAATGTCACCATCACATTTCACCCAACGGGATATTATAACTTTGTTTTCTCCATATTCATTTGGCACCATTTTTTTATCGTAGATGAATGCCATAACGTCTTCTTGTGTCACTGGATTTTGGGTCTCAGATCTTTCTAGTTTTGAAACTGAATCTATTCGTTTCCCTTTTTTAAATAAGTTAAACATCGCCATCATTTTATTAGGGTCGAATAAATGTAAGTATATCCTATCAAATTATTATTGCTTTTTAATCTCTTATATAATTATTAAAAAATAAGCGGCATTCTCCTAATTGAATTTACTTGAAAAGTTCGCTACAAAAGATGTGAAAGTCAATATATGCAATACTAATTCTGAACGAATTGTATGATGAATGAGAATCCCGCTTCAGTAAATTTCAGAAATATTCTGATACGATGCAAATAAAAAACCCGACACAAATCAATGCATCGGGTCACCCCATCTTCACCAAACTAAAACCTAATTCTTCATCAAATGTCTGTTTCCCTGTACCAGTTTGACTGTCGGTTTATTCAAGGTGAGTTTGTGCAGGTATAACTCACGGGCAGTTTCGTCTGGCATAACTGCATCAACTTCGATTAATGTCTTATCATTGATGCGTATGTATTTGGTTTCACCTTTCGGTTTATATGAATGTTTGATGCGTCTCATGTCTTCATTGATAAATTATAAAACATCCTAAAACATCCTAAAACAAGTATTTCCAGTACTGTGGTAACGACTTTTACAATTAATTCTTCATGCCTGTTTATATATAGACCTTTACCATCATGGTATACCCTTTAATTAAAATATGGATATTAGTCCCGGTAAATTTTATGAGAAATATTTATCCCTATCATCTCTCCATAGGGTTGGGATAAAAATGATTATAGTCGTTTGCATCCGTTTGAAAACGTTTTTTTATATCTTTATCAAAACATTAGTGCTGTGGAAAAGAAATGTCTCGATTGCGGCGACACCTTAAGAGGCCGTACCGATAAAAAATTCTGTTCTGATCAGTGCCGGAATAATTACAATAACAGGCTGAACCGTGACTCTAACAATTTTGTCCGTAATGTGCATGGTTTATTAAGGAAGAACAGAAGAATACTGTCAGACCTATATTCGGAAGGTAAAGTGAAAGTTCATAAAGATGCACTTTTTGCTCTTGGGTATAATTTCAGTTTCTTTACCCATATTATTGAAACATCGCAGGGGCATAAGTTCCATTATTGCTTTGAATACGGATACCGTGAAACTGGAGATGATTTTCTGGAATTAAGTCAAAATAGTCAATATATAGAATATCAATAAGAAAAACCCTTAGGAGCTTTCTGAAAAGTTAAAATCCATCAACCACGTAGGAGCCCAAGCGTTAAGGAGGGTGTCTCAAAAGTTATCTATCTATTCATTTTCCCTTTGTGTTACTTATATTTTTACTTCGTGATCCTTTGTGGTTCAATGATTTGTATTTTACCACAAAGAGGCTCAAGCGTTAAGAAATAGCCTTGAAGGCTATTTTAGCGCAGAGGCCAGACTGCCGCGACGGCGGTTTCACTAAGGTCACAAAGGACTTTTTCAACAGTTTCGATTGGGAGTAAAAATATTTTCAGATCGGATTGACTTCTTCCGGTGTGGCACTCGGCTGATCCTTCAACGGTATCAGATAACCATCGTAAGTTACATCATCAATTTTGAGATTTGAAACTGAGGTGGTGCAGGAGCCATCTTTACTGATCCTTACAAAAACATCAAATGAAGAGGATCCATTATTTTTTACCTTCATTTTTATTTCATATGATCCTTTGGATAAATTATCAGTTACTGCATAGTCAAGGGCTCTGCCACGAATGTCTATAGCCGCAATAGCTTTTATATCAAACTGTCTTCCCATATAAGCGGTGTTCAGAATAGCTTTATCCCTGTCCACAATCAGATAATTAGCCCGTGGAATGAGTTCAATTATCCCTCCGTATCTAAAATATATACGGTCAAATTTGACTAAGAACCTTCTTGATTCCACAGCATTTTTGACCATAACCTGGTCAGCAAGCTTTTTATCCTTACGAAGTTCAGCCCTTGCAGATTTTGCCTCTTTGGTAGTCGTACATGATGAGATTACCAAAAGAGTTATGATTATTGTTAATAGCTTTTTCATAGCACATATTTTATTGGATAAGATTCAAATATCATGCCACAGTGTAAGCTCCGATAATTATTACATGCAATGTCTTACCATGCTTTTTGCAGGATAAAGTCATTTTGCATCAATAAAAATAGGTACCCGGGTGCAACCTTTTAACCAGGAATTCCGTTATAGTATATTCAATATTATTATAATTATTGCTAACTTGTTGATTTTATTAACTTAAATGCTTAAAACATGAAAAAATTAATTGCAATAGTATTTGTAGTTCTCGTTTCAATACCGGTTTTCTCCCAGATTAATTTTGGACTGAAAGCTGGGGTGAGTACCACTTCTCTATCTATGCCAACAATTAAAACAATTACTTCCGGAACAACATCCTTCACAGTGGATGGGTTGACGGCAGCTAAATATGGTTTTCATGGAGGTGCATTTGTAAGATTCACTTTCTTTGTTATTTATATTCAGCCCGAACTGTTGTTTTCAACCAGGACCAATGAATATACAGTTATAGACAAAAATAATCCGCTTCCATCCGGAACATATGTGGCAAAACAGAGTTTTAACAAACTGGATATTCCGGTTATGCTGGGTTTCAAACTTGGTCCTCTTCGTATTAATGCTGGTCCTACTGGTTCACTGCTTATTAATTCTCCTAAAGCTCTTATAAGTAACCCGGATTTCAAAAATAATTACACCCGAATGACATTCGGATACCAGGCAGGATTAGGCTTTGATCTGTTATTTCTAACCTTTGATTTAAGATATGAAGGCAGTCTTCAAAAGTACCAGAATCAGATTCAGAACCTGGCAGGTACCAAGTATAATCTTGATGACAGGCCTAATGCATTCTTACTCAGTGTTGGTATAAAGTTTTGAAAGCTGCTGAAAGATGATATAAATAAGAGGGCATCTCAAAATGTCGTTTTGTTATTTATTGAACCCCTCCCTAACCCTCCCCTTAAACATATAAGGGGAGGGTACAAATCATTGTGATTAAAAGTATTGCACCCCTTCCCTTACTGTTTAAGAGGACCGAGCGTTAAAGAAGGTGTCTCAAAATGTCGTTTTGTTATTTATTGAACCCCTCCCTAACCCTCCCCTTAAACATATAAGGGGAGGGTACAAATCATTGTGATTAAAAGTATTGCACCCCTTCCCTTACTGTTTAAGGGAAGGGGACGGGGGAAGGGTTCAGAAGAATAAAAAGTGGAAGAACAGTACTTTTGAGACACCTTCTTTTTCTATTTCGATAACAGCATCTTTGCCGCAACCAGTAGTAGAAGTACCCCGAATATTTTTTTAACTAAAGGCTGGGGTATATTCAATGCGAGCTTCGATCCGAAATAAGATCCAACCAGAAAAAAGATAGCAAGGATAATTGCATACTTTATATTTACCTGACCTGCTTTATAATAGTTATATGCAGCTATAATTCCTATAGGTGGCAACATTACTGCCAGACTTGTTCCCTGTGCAGTCAATTGGTTTATTCCCAATAAAAAAACAAGAGCAGGAATCATTATTATTGCACCGCCTATACCCAGCATTCCTGCCATTACCCCGGTTATAATCCCTATTGCTATAAGAATCAGTATGATTGACGTTGTCATTTTCATTGAATATTAGTTTAAATCAGAACTACGCAAAATTATGAAAAAATTCATGCTGACAAAGTAGGACATTCAGCACAGGGAAGAAAATAGTATTATTTTCCCTGAGTCGTGAGTCATGCGTCGTGCGTCGTGTGTCGTGGATCAATTATTTTGCCGCCTGAAACTATATACTTAAATTTGCACGGAAGGTGAAAGACTATGAAACATAAGAAACTACTCTTCTTTTTAAGTGGAACTGCAATTGTTGCTTTAATACTCCTGATCATAATTTATAAGAACCTGTTCGGTATAAATATTATAGCTTGCAAAAATAGACAGGTTATCTATATTCCGACCGGTTCTGCTTATGAACAGGTATTGGATACTCTTGAATCGAAGTTGATAATAAAAAACAGAGATATTTTAAATTGGATTTCCAAAAAGAAACATTATCCGGCGTTAATAAAACCAGGACGATATGTCATAGATAAAAATCTGAGTTACAATGGCTTAATTAATATCCTGAGGTCAGGAAAGCAGTCACCGGTTAATATTACCTTTAGTAATCTTCAAACATTAAACCAGATTGCCGGTAAAATAGGCAGGCAGATAGAAGCTGATTCGACGCAAATTATAACCTTCCTTTCTGACGATGCAAATTATATTAAGGATGGATTCAAAAAGGAAAATGTAATTTCTGTTTTCATACCTAATACTTATGAGTTTTACTGGAATACCGATGCCAAAGGGCTTTATAACAGAATGTTGAAGGAATACAGATTATTCTGGAATGATCAGCGACTTACAAAAGCAAAAGAAAATGGTCTTGATCAGAAAGAGGTCTCTATTCTTGCTTCAATTATTGATAATGAAGCAGCCAGATCTGAAGAGAAACCACGGATAGCCGGCGTCTATATTAACAGGTTAAAGAGAGGCATTCCATTGCAGGCGGATCCGACAATAATTTTTGCTCTGAACGACATTTCAATCACCCGAGTATTGAAAAAATACTTGCAGATTGATTCTCCTTACAACACTTATGTACATTCCGGATTACCTCCGGGTCCAATCGGATGCGCAACCATTGATGGGATCGATGCGGTATTGAATGCTGAAAAACACGATTGGCTCTATTTTGCAGCAAGGGCTGATTTTTCAGGATTTCATAACTTTTCCAGAACTCTTGCTGAACATAACAAGTACGCATTATTATATCAGAAAGAGCTTGATAAAAGGAAGATTTTCAAATGACTCCGACTATTTCTACTTCCCTTTCCAAATCAACACCAAATTTTTCATGCACAGATTTTCTGATCTCTTCGGAAAGGTTATATATTTCCTTTCCGGTTGCTTTTCCATAGTTTATGAGGACTAATGCCTGTTTATCATGAACTCCGGCATCGCCTCTTCTTTCTCCCTTCCATCCACATCGTTCAATGAGCCAGCCTGAAGCAAGTTTCATATATCCTTCATGATCTTTATATACGGGAATGTCCGGATATTCATTTTTAAGACTAAGTGCAAAAGAACTTTCGACCACCGGATTTTTAAAGAAGCTTCCTGCATTTCCAATTATTTCAGGGTCAGGCAATTTTCTCTGTCTGATATTTATTACTCCCTGCCTTGCATTTATCAATGTCTCAGCACCGAGTTTATTTACCTCTTCTTTAAGAGTCTCATAGCTAAGATTCAGTAATGGATTAATTGTCAGTTTGTAATATACCCTGGTTACAAGGTATTTACCTTTTTCACGGTTTTTGAAGATGCTATCCCTGTAACCGAATTCACATTCGCTATTGTTGAATACTCTTATAGATCCATCATTTATATTGATGGTCCTGACTTTCACTATCCGGTCCCTGACTTCTACACCATATGCCCCAATGTTTTGTACGGGTGTTGCTCCAACTTTTCCGGGGATCAGAGAAAGGTTCTCTATGCCTCCAAGACCTTTATTTACAGACCATGCAACAAAATCATCCCAATTAACTCCAGCACCGGCTGAGATAATGACATTCCTGTTGTCCGGTTCCTGTTCCTCTATTTTTATTCGGGTAATTTCAGGATACAGAACAGTACCTTTAAAATCACTGGTAAATAGTAAGTTGCTCCCGCTTCCTAAAATCAGAAGAGGCTTTTTCCAGTTAACAGTGCCATTGAATAGAGCAACTGCTTCCTTTTCAGTTTTTATCCGGATCATGCATTCTGCAAAACAATCTAGACCGAAAGTATTATACTTCTTCAATGGGATATTTTTATAAATCATCATCCGGATATTTTTTGTAAAAATAATTTATTTTACCTTTCATTAAAAAAAGAATGGAATTGTATTTGAAGAATCGTGTGGAATGGAGAAAATGGCTAGAAGTTAATCACTCAATGGTGCAGGGCATATGGCTCATTTATTATAAAAAACACTCAGGTAAACCTCGCATTCCTTATAATGAAGCTGTTGAAGAAGCTCTCTGCTTTGGATGGATAGACGGCAAGATTAAAAGGGTTAATGATGATTATTACATGCAGTGGTTCACTCCGCGAAGACCGGGAAGCCGGTGGTCGAAATTAAACATGACAAGAGTTCAGAAACTGATTAATGAAGGTCTGATGAAACCCACGGGGTTGGCAGCATTTGAAGAAACCAACAGGAAGCCTGAATTGATCTATGATATTAAATCAGAAACCAGCTTACCTGTACCTGATGATCTGATTGAGGCCTTAAAAAATAATATTGTTGCGTATAATAATTTTATAAATTTTCCACCATCCAGTCGCAAATTGTATGTCTTCTGGCTCACAAGTGCGAAAAGAGCAGATACACGCCAGGGCAGGATAACGATGATCGTCGAACGATCAGAGAAGAATATTCGGGCGGGGATGATGTAGAAAGCAAAGAGTTGCACAGAGAATTTTTTTCTTGTAAGTGAGGGTGTATTTCATATTGAATAAAAAATTAGTTTGAGGATAATTATTTTTATTGAACTAATCCGAAAATAAACTTATCATGACAACCAATCGTCGTAATTTTTTAAAAACTGCAACATTTGCAGGAGCAGGTGCAATGGCTAGTGGCTTAGTATCCCGATGTGCTCCGGAACAACACGAATTAAACTTTGCCCCAATTCTGGAATCAGTTAAGAAATCTCATGCCCGGAAGTTTAATATGTCGGGATATGCCGCTCCTGCCATTCCGGTAGTAAGGGTTGGAATAATCGGACTTGGAGACAGGGGGAGTGATGCGGTTGAGCGGTTGTCGTATATTGAAGGAGTTGAGATTAAGTCATTGGGTGATAAGAGAGAGGTTTGTGTAAAAGAGTCGCAAAAATATCTTGTAAGTGTTGGAAGACCTGCAGCTAAGGAATTTTTTGGCGATGAGAATATCTGGAAAAAACTTGTTGAACTTCCGGATCTCGATCTTATATATACCTGCACGCCATGGATTTTGCATACTCCAATTTCGGTTTATTCAATGGAACATGGAAAACATGTTGCATGTGAAGTTCCCATAGCAAGGACCATTGAAGATGCCTGGCAGCTTGTTGAGACCTCGGAAAGAACCAAAAAGCATTGTATGATGCTCGAAAACTGTTGTTATGATTTTTTTGAATTACTGACATTGAATATGGCCCGGCTGGGAATGTTTGGAGAGATTATACATGGAGAAGGCGCCTATATCCATAATCTCATGGGATATAATTTCAAAAAACCGCTGGATGATAAGCAGGTTGACGGAGCATACACCGATATGTGGCGCCTGAAAGAAAATGCGGCCAGAAACGGAAACCTTTATCCCACCCATGGATTAGGCCCTGTATGTCAGGCTCTCAACATTAACTACGGCGATAAGATGGAGTATCTCTCCTCGGTTTCAACTTATGATTTCACGATGGGTCCCCGGGAGAAAGAACTGGCAGCAAAGGATTCATTCTTCGAACCGTGGAAAGATTCAAAATTCAGGGGCAATATGAATACCACAATTGTCAGGACTACACTTGGCAAAACAATTATGATTCAGCACGATGTATCATCCATCCATCCATATTCCAGAATTCATCTGGTTAAAGGGACTAAAGGTATGGTACGTAAATATCCCGATGAACATATTGCTCTTGGTGAGGAATGGGCAAATGAAGCCCGAATGAAAGAACTTTACGCTCAATATTCTCCGGAAATTGTCAAAAGAGTGGGAGAGATGGCTAAAAAGGTAGGCGGCCATGGTGGAATGGACTTCATAATGGATTGGCACCTAATGGATTGCCTGAGAAACGGCTTGCCTCTCGATCAGAGCGTTTATGATGGCGCCCTTTGGAGTTCAATAGCTCCTTTAAGTGAATGGTCTGTAGCTAACAGGGCTCAATCTATTGATGTTCCGGATTTCACCGGAGGTTCCTGGAAAACAAACAAACCACACGGGATAAACCTCGAAACCGGTGGAACAACAAAGGTTCTTGATATACCCGAACCAGGGAAAGACAAATAATAGAATATAGAAAAGAATGGTATGCGGTGCGCGGTTTGCGGTGAATGATGGGTGATGAACTCCGTACACCGCATACAGGTCACCGGATACCTTCTTACAATTTAATCCTTTAACAAGGCTTTTGCTTTTGCAAAATCAGGATGTGTTATTGCTCTGTCTTCAAGCATATCGATAGAGTGTTTATAAACTTCCCCGTATGTTTTGAAATCATCAAATACTGTAAGTGATTTATTTTTAAATACTTTAATTAATATTTCTGCTTTATCATACTGATTATTTAGTATATATGCCATTGGAAAAATGAGCGGAAGCTCAATATTTGTACTGTCAGAAAGTTGTGCTATCTGAAGTGCATTAAGCGCCTGTCGGAATTCTCTTTTCTGGATAAAATCTGATGCAATGAAAGAACTCCATCTGCTGATGTCTTTTCTTTCAACATCCGGAAGGTCATGGAAGGTCATTAATTTACTGAAAATCTGCAGGAAACAGTCGGGGATTCCCAGGCTGATAACAGATGAATCATTCTTGGCGCATATAAGACAATATGTATATCCTGCGAGTGTCAGATCGTCTATTGATTTAAAGTTCAGAATTTTATGATTTATTTTTTCAATTTCCTTTTTTGTCTGATCAGTGGGATTTGTTTCATAATCATAAACACTTGCTCTCAGGAGGTCAAACAGGTACTCCTTTTTTTCAGGATTCTCATATAATAGTTTATTATAGATTTCTATTGCATTGTCAAGGTATTTACTTTTCTCGTTCGTTCCGCTTTGAATGGCCTCATTTAAGTTGTATTCAGATGCTTGCAGAAGCGTTTTCTCATCTCCGGAACTTTTTACAGAGTTAATATCAGTTATACCGTAAAGAAGTTTATCAAATGAAGTGAGTTTCTCATACCTGTCAATTTTGTTATAATTCTTATAAGACATTTTAATCGGGTATAATCTTGTGCTGCCATTGTCCATTCCTATCAGAATACTCTGTCCATCATGTGAAAATGCAACGCTGGTCACATAAGATTTATACCCTGAAAAAACCTGATCAATATTCCCGTTAATATCCCACAGAATAGCTGTCTGGTCAGCTGAACCAGTGAGTATCTTTTTACCGTCGGGTGAAAAAGCAACTGAAAATATGGAAGTGGTATGTCCTTTGAAAACCTTAATCAGGTTTCCTTTAATATCCCAGAGTCTGGCAGAGGGATCTGTACCGTATGATCCGGTTAAAAAGCTTCGCCCGTCGGGTGAAAATGCTACGGAATTTATTGCACTTGATTGCCCTTTTAATGCAGCCAAAATATTTCCGTTCAGGTCCCATAGCCTTGCAGAATAATCGTCAGAACCGGTCAGTATGGTTTTACCATCAGATGAAAATGCTACTGATTTCACAGTTGAGTTATGTCCCTTGAATATCTTAATTGTAGTCCCATTGATGTCCCAAAGCCGGGCAGTTGCATCTTTTGATCCTGTGAGAACTTTCAAACCATCAGGTGAAAATGCAACACTCGTTACTCCCGATTTGTGGCCTGAAAAAACTTTTATAACATTGCCCAGCATATCCCAGAGCTTTGCTGTATGGTCTTCTGATCCGGTCAGAACTTTTTTGCCATCGGGTGAAAATACAACATCATTGATACCATTGGTGTGTCCCTTGAATATTTTAATAGTATTTCCGTTGACATCCCAGAGGCGCGCAGTTTTGTCGAAAGAGCCTGTAAGAAATTTCGTATTGTCTTTAGAGAATTTTACCGAAGTAATTCTGCCTGTATGACCATTATAAACCTGGTTCAGGTTTTCTTTCAGGTTCCAAAGCTTTGCCGTACAATCTCCGGAGCCTGTTACTATTTTGGCGCCATCCGGGGAAAATGCAACTGCTTTTATCTGAATCGTATGTCCTTTAAATTCTTTAATTTCATTTCCATTCAGATCCCAGAGGACTGCGTAACCTGCACTCGCCCCGATAAGTATATTATTCCCGTCGGGAGAAAAAACCACGTCATTGACTTCTCCCGGAAATCCTGTAAATGTCCTGATAAGTTTACCATCCAGATCCAGGAGTTTCACTGTTTTATCACTCGATCCGGTAAGAATTCTTTGTCCATCAGGCGAAAAAGCTACGGTATTAACATAATCCAGATGTTTAGTTAAAACTTTTAGTTGTTTCCCTTTTAAATTCCAGAGTCTGGCAGTTGAATCGGAAGATCCGGTAAGGATATGTTGACCGTCGGGTGAAAACGCAACTGACAATATTGCCGAGCTGTGTCCTTTAAATTCTTGAAGTACGTTCCCGTTCAGATCCCAGAGCCGGGCAGTTCTGTCTTTTGATCCGGTAAGAATCTCCTTACCATCGGGGGAAAAAGCAACGGAATTGACTGACATACTATGTCCTTTGAAATCCCTGATTACCTTTCCATTAATATTCCAGAGACGGGCTGACCGGTCTGACGAACCTGTGAGTATTGACTGACCGTCAGAGGAAAAGGCGACCGAATTCACATAACCTGAATGGCCGATAAAAATTTTAATAAGGTTCCCGTCCAGATCCCATAGTCTTGCTGTACCATCGCCTGATCCGGTAAGAATATACTTACTGTCCGGAGAAAATGATACAGCGAAAATTGCGTCTTCCTGTTTGGCAAATACATCGTCATGTTTTGCGATCAAGGTATAGAAAATGTTATCTGAATAGATTCTTTTGATATTGCTTAAAATACCCTGGTTGGCCGAATCAATAGAATAAGCATATTCAGCAAGTCTGATTCCTTTTGTCGGATCATGGATTGCAATATTAGAAGCCTGTAAATTATATTTTTCAGCTAAAGCCTTTGTATTAAGACCCTCGGCCCGGTTGCGTTCTTTTAAAGCCCATATCGAAAAGACAGAGAGCAAAAGAATTATTATTATTCCAACTGTTAAAATGATATTCCGTTTTCTGTTTCTTGATTTGTTAAGATTCATTCGGCTCATTTCAATAAAGCTTATAAGCTCACTGGAAAGAGACAGCCTTTTCTTAAATGGGCCAATATAATCAAGGTCATCATCAGAGAGCAATACTCCATGTTTTTTCCAGAAATAATGTGCGCTTTCGATAAACTGCCTGACCTCGAGTATTTCTATTTCATAGGCAGATATCTTTTCAAAGATCTTGGCTGCCAGAGCATCATGACGGAGTTCATAAAATCCATTTTTATTTTTGTCGCACAATATTCTTAAATGAACAAGCGCCCCGATAATCTCAAGAACATCTTTCTCCCTGACAGATTCTCCAAGAGTATTTGCATAATCTTTTACTTCGGCCAGATTAAGCTGCCGTCTTGTACCTTTGTATGAGACGAACGATTTTAATATGGCCAAAGCAGTATCGGGTTTGGCTAATAATGATATCTGGTCATCAAGAAAACTGCCCAGTAAATCAGAAACATCTCCTGTTTTCTCTATTAATTCCAGGGTAAACAAAAGGGGCTTCTTCCCGCTTTTCTCAGCTTTTTCATTCTCATTAGCAAGGTTGAAGACTTTATCAAGAAAAATCTGCAGCCAGGTTAGTTCAATATCAGGACTGTCAGGGTTGAGTTTTCTCAGAAGGTTCTCTGCAAAACCTTCCTCAACCTGAATGTCATTAACGCTGCATGAGCCCTTTATTGCTGCAATGGCATTGGTCCGGTTCATCTTCTCAATACGCATCCTGTTAGACAGGAAGTTTGGGATGAGTTTCTCAAACTCAGCAACATTTGAAAAATATTCCTCGCGGACAATGAATATAAATCTGCAATCTATATCGGATTCCACAAGGACTTTTAATACCTGCACAAGGCTCTGTTTTTCCTCCTTTGTCCCAAAGATGAACAATTCTTCAAATTGATCGAAGACGAAGATTAAATGTTTATGGAAATCGTCAGAAATCTCCCTCAGGGCCTTTTTAAACAGAAGAGCTGTCAGCAATTGATGGGGAATTGATTCTTTCAGCAGAATCTGAATAGCTTCAGAAAGACTTTCAAGGATGTTATCGGAGCGGCGTATATAAATAGGGAGATGTTCATTAGCACTAAGCTTATTGATTAATCCGCAATTGATAAGTGAGGATTTACCCGTTCCTGATTCTCCGTAAACCAGCAATACCCTGCTCTCAAAAAGACGCCGGAATAATTCTTCAATTTCCTTTTCACGGCCGAAAAATATTTCACGGTCTTCTCTTGTATAAGAATCAAGGAATTTGAATGGTGATTTCATATAAGAATATCAGTTTATGTTCTGGAATATTACCATCTCTCTTTTAAACTTCAGGTAAATTGGTTTTCAGACAGTATGATTTTTCCACTGACTGTTACACTTGATTTTGTCAATCAGTCCATTGAGAAAAAATAGTAATAGCTATAAATAATCCCCTGGCATAATTAATACAAAATATGGAGATATACAATGATCTGTCTGATATTAATATGATTATTATTTATAAGATATGACAGGCTATACTGATATTTTTATTTTTCAGACATTAGTATATTGTCTTTATATATCTTTGAATTTGTATATTCCAGTGGGTAAATTCATTAAATTTAAATGGTAAAACATAATTCGGGAACCATAAGTTTTCTTCAACAGGGACCGACCTCATATATAAAAAAGTTAATACTTGAAGGCGAACATCAGCAACTCGATTTCAAATTTGAGATCTCCGATTCACGGAAAATCGCCAAGACTCTGGTGGCATTTTCCAATACCGATGGAGGTACTTTGCTTATTGGAGTAAAAGATAATGGCAACATATCAGGAGTGCGGTCTGATGAAGAATTTTACATGGTTCAGGCAGCTGCATCAATGTATTGTAAACCTGAAATTATTTTCGAATCAAAACGTTGGGTGGTTGATGGCAAAACTGTGCTTGAAGTTATCATTACAAAAGGTACAAACTATCCGTATTTTGCACAGACAGAAGCGGATAAATGGTTGGCATATATCAGGGTTAAGGATGAAAACATTCTGGCTACAGCAGTTCATCTGAAAGTTTGGAAAAACAAGACTCACGACAGTGGAATATTAATGGAATACAGTGATAAGGTTAAGAAACTTCTTGAATATCTTGAACTCAATACATCCATCTCAATCTCTAAATTCTGCAGAATGGCATTTCTGCCAAAAATAGCCGCTGAGAATATTTTAGCTGATTTAATATATTTTGGTTTGATCGAAATTGTACACAAGGATAATCATTTTATCTATTGCTTAAAAAGCAGAAAACGGCCTGACCCTTGATCTTTTTCCGGACTCTCACTCAAATAGAAACTTTTTGCGGACATGTCGGATTTTTAAAACGAATTTGTTGCCATATGTATAAAAAGAAAGATTATTTTCTATTTTTGTGGTCAGAAAATTCCTCTCGTGTTAAAAACCATATTGTAAATAATTCTTTCTGAATGAATTACAATTATTAAATTTGTTGTCTCCGGCAAAATATTCATTGACAACTAAGAAACATTGAGAGTTTACGTTATTTACCACTCATGATGAATGCAATATTGTTTCTTATCATTTTAACCCTGACATTTCTGGTTTTTTTTATACCCAAGTCTTCTAAGTACTACTATACTTTGTTTCTGCTTACCAGCGCTATTGTTTTAAGCTCAGTATGGTGTTATAAAGTTTTTTCAGGAAACTGCCAGGTATTTAATATAGATCTTGAATTGCCTGTATTCCGAAACAGCCTTATACTTATAATTGACAGGCTTTCCGCATTTTTCATAGTTGTAATTAATATTACTGTTTTAGTTGGTTTCCTCTATGCAAGAGGATATCTCAGGCCATATTATCAAAATAAAAATTCACTATCCTTTTCAATACATTTTCTTTCATACTTATGGCTTTATCTGTCAATGATAATGGTAGTAATGATCCGTGATGGATTGACATTCCTCATTGTTTGGGAAATCATGGCCCTGTCATCATTTCTGCTTGTTATTTTTGAAGCGGAAGATCGAACCATAATGAAAACCGGTATAAGTTACCTGATACAGATGCATGTAGGCATGTTTTTTCTGTTAATTGCTTTTTTATTGGTTGGCAAAGTTACCGGGCAAATGAGTTTTGATGCTCTTAGGATATATTTTTCGACCCACTCAAATTTTTTGCTTTTTATCCTGTTTTTTATTGGTTTTGGCATAAAGGCGGGTTTTATTCCTCTGCACACGTGGTTACCCGAGGCACATCCTGCAGCCCCATCGCATGTGTCGGGGGTGATGTCGGGCGTGATGATAAAAATGGGCATTTATGGTATTCTGAGAGTTTTGATATCAGTTCAAACTGATTTGCTTTTAATAGGCATTACAATTCTGGTTATCTCAATGATATCAGGAATTCTTGGTGTTATGATGGCGATTGTGCAGCACGATCTTAAACGTTTGTTAGCATACCACAGCATTGAGAATATAGGTATCATAGGAATAGGAATAGGATTAGGGGTAATTGGTCTGGCGACAAACAATACAGTATTGTGTTTACTGGGCTTTAGCGGGGGCTTGCTTCATGTTTTGAATCATTCCTTGTTTAAATCACTTCTCTTTTTTAACGCCGGATCGATATATCATGCCATACATACACGAAACATTGAGCAGATGGGTGGCTTAATGAAGAGTATGCCAAATACTGCAATTCTGTTCCTGATAGGCTCTCTGGCTATCTGCGGCTTGCCTCCATTCAACGGTTTTATTTCAGAATATCTGATCTATCTTGGCATGTTTAAAACCCTGTCGGTTTCCAATTTATTTCAATCTGTTATAGTCCTTGGGACTATTGTCGGTCTGGCTCTTATTGGCGGAATGGCAATATTCTGTTTTACAAAAGCTTTTGGAATTGTGTTTCTTGGTGAACCCCGTTCAGAAAAAGCAAAATTGGCAAAAGAAGTCAGTAATGATATGATTTTCCCTCAATATATTAATATCACTTTTATTGTTATAATAGGTTTGGCATCAGTTTTATTTGTGAGACCTGTATTTGATATAATCTCCCGGGTATTCAATCTTCCTGATATTGTACTTGTTGCAGGCAGCTCTGTGCATAACCTTACCCAAATAAGTCTTCTTAGTGGAGTATTTATCATTACGGTTGTTATTTTATTGGTTTACAGGTATTATCATCTTAAGTCATTACAAATTTCTTATGGACCAACGTGGGGTTGCGGCTATTCAGCAGGCACATCTAAACAACAATATACAGCCACATCCTATGCCTACAACTATAATCATTTAGCAAAACCTGTACTTCAGACAAAAAAGATAATGAGAGACATCATGGAAGATGAGCTATTCCCTGATCAGAGAACTTTTGAGTCGCATAGCGATGATATTTTTAAAAAGCTGATGATTGACAAACCTGTCAATTGGTTTTCGAATCTCTTGAAAAAGATTGCAGTAATGCAGACCGGACAGATTCAGCACTATATTTTATATGCATTTGTTTATATGTTACTTGTATTTTTATTGACCTACTTTAACATCATCTGACATTGATAGGATTTATTTTAATTTTAGTTTCAGCTTTTTTCTTTCCCGGAATAATAGTAAGGACAAAAAGCATTGCTTCGGGGAGGAAAGGACCGGGTACACTTCAGCCGATTAAAGAAATTGGTATTCTTCTGAAGAAAGGCAGTGTTTTCAGCAATACAACAGGAATTATTTTTCAATTAGCACCTGTTATTTCATTATCGTGCATTGTTTGTGCATTGCTGGTAATACCTTTTGCTAATAATGCTGCTCCTATATCGTTTGAAGGTGATTTTGTGTTTTTCTCTTATCTTCTTGGATTAGGTAAGTTTTTTGCAATTATTGCTGCTCTCGATACCGGTAGCAGTTTTGAGGGAATGGGGGCTAATCGTGAAGCGTTTTTCTCCATGTTGGTGGAACCTGCGTTTTTTATCCTGCTGGCCACATTTGCAATGTTTACCGGTTATACATCATTCTCGGATATTTTCAGTCATTTTTTTGTTACAGGGAATAATTATGTATTGATATACAGTATTATAGGATTCTATTTATTTATTCAGATTGCAATGGTTGAAAACTGCAGGATTCCTGTTGATGACCCAAAAACACATCTGGAACTCACAATGATCCATGAAGTGATGATCCTTGACAATAGCGGTTTCGATAAAGCATTGATTCACATGGGTTCGTATTTGAAGTTTTCAATTTATGGTGCTTTGATGTATAATGTAATTGTTCCTGCCGGATGGAACATCTTTTTACAGATTGCTCTATTCATGGCAGTTCAGATAATATTTGCAATAATTATAGGTTTGATAGAATCTTTCAGGGCCCGGAATAAAATGAATCTGAATCCTAAATTCATTTTGACAATATCTTCAATCGGATGGATAGCTTTTGTTATAATCTTAATATTGACAGATAAAATATAGAATTATAGAATGGTAAATTACCTGATAGTTTTGTTCGCTGTAACTCTTGTTTATTTTGCTTCTGCAGAAAGACTTATAGTTTATACAAGGCTGGTCGGACTACAGGGATTATTACTGTGCGGCATTGCTATATTTGAATTGAAAGAGGTTAACACTGCCAACCTGATTTTTATTGCTTTCGAATCGTTGGTTTTTAAAGCTATTTTGATTCCCTATCTATTGACAAGGATCATTTACCGTTCAGGCGTTACAAAAGTGCATCATCTGGCTATGCCCGGCTTTTATTCACTTATCTTATCAATTTTTGCGTTACTTCTAAGTGTTATTCTGGCGAATTCCCTGGTTAACTCTTTTGTTAATACTATTTACATGACCATAGCTCTTTTTACTCTTTTTACCGGCTTACTGATTATAGTGAGCCATAAACTGATAATTTCTCATCTTATAGGTTTTTTAATTATTGAAAATGCAGTTTTTTTATTTTCGCTCGCAATCGGAAATAAAATGCCAATGATGATAAATGTTGGAATACTGCTTGACATTTTTGTGGGAGTCTTAATACTTGGATTTTTCGGATTAAGACTCAAACCTCATACTAACCAGCTTACAATGTTAAAAGATTAATAGATGACACTGTTATTGTTTTTTATAATATCATCAATATTGATCGTAGCTATAGTTTTGTTCAAAAACAAAACTATTACTAAAATCATGACCATTAGTTTTGTATTACTACATATCTGGCTGACATTTCATTGTTGGACTAATCTGAACAAAACTGAACTTGGCTATTTCACATTTAACAGTCTGGGCGTCTTATTACTCTCCGTTTTATCATTTTTAACAATTCCCACTGTTTATCATGGATTTATTTATGCTTTAAATGATGACACAAAAAAATATGACATTTACCATTCAGCCCTCCTAGCCCTTATAACTTTTATGACAGGCGCGTACCTGGCAAATGGAATGACTGTTTTATGGATATTTGTGGAGGCTACTACATTAGCTGTTGCGGCGCTTATTTATCACGATCGGACTGAGATGGCTCTTGAGGCGACCTGGAAATATGTTTTTATATGTTCAATTGGTATTGCTCTGGCTTACCTTGGTATTTTATTTTTAGGATTTATATATGGTCGCGGTGATGCTGCAAACCTTTCATTTGCTTCATTGATCAATATTATTAATCTGGCCAATCCCCTATATCTCAAAATTGCATTTGTATTTGTTTTAATAGGCTTTAGTACAAAAATGGGACTTTTCCCCATGCACACTGTGACTATTGATGCTCATTCAGTGGCGCCACCTCCAATCAGCGCATTGATTTCCACTACTTTAATGAATGTAGGATTCCTGGCAATCTTTCGTGTATATACTTTATTTGCTTCATCATCTATTTTGCCGTTTATGAATAACGTTCTTATCCTTTCAGGACTATTGTCGCTGTTAGTAGCTGCAGGTTATATGCTTAAAGCAAAGCATCTTAAACGGATGCTTGCTTATTCAAGTCTCGAAAATATGGGATTGGTGGCTA
>OCZT010002100.1_pt1 | contig 20615 bp, 26 predicted proteins | sample 1539031 | NCBI WGS metagenome assembly OCZT01 (sample SAMEA3539308, study PRJEB22396) | soil metagenome | biome: tundra; feature: field; material: soil | place: USA | collected 2010-05 | depth 0.15 m | reverse complement strand
AGACTTTGATGATGACTTCGCGGAGCCGCTCGCGCGTCAGGAAGAATTTGACGCTCTCGCCGCCGAGCCGTCCGAGCCAATCGCAGCTTGCCGCCGAAGCGGCACGGGCCGCGGCGCACTACGGCGACTACTCCGCGAGCGCGAGCTACATCGTGGCGTTGCCGCACGGCATCCGGCCGTCAGGCTTCGGCACGCAGTACTGCGCCTACCACAGCTCGACCAGCACTGCCGGTCACATCATCGCGTGGACGAACGAACCGTATCTTCCGGACGTCGGCTTCTCGTGCGGCGCCGGTTCGGTGAACAACCCCGGCACGCTCGACGGCGTGTCGATCGTCGGCGGCCACGAGCAGGGCGAGACCGAGACCGATCCGCAGCCGAACAGCGGCTGGCTCGACAGCAGCAACGCCGAGAACGGCGACAAGTGCGCGTGGATGAACCTCGAGAACAACCCGAACGCCGGCGGGTATCCGACCCAGCCGCTCTGGAGCAACGCCAACAACGGCTGCGTCCAAAGCTACTGACCTCCCTCTGTCACCCTGACCCTCCCAGCGTCACCCTGAGCCTGTCGAAGGGTCAGGGTGACGCTTTTTTCGTCGACGAGGGCCGCTGCATCCGTGCGGCGACGCGCGCGACGAGACGCCGCGGTGCGAAGCGGGTCGAGTTCGCGAGCGCATAGTTCGCGATGCCGTCGATCGCGACGACCTGACCGCGTTCCAGCGCGCGCAGTGCGGTCGCGACGACCTGTTCGGGCGTGCGCGCGCGGCCGACGCGCGCTTCGTCGATCCCGGTGAAGAACGCGGTGTCGGTCTGGCCCGGGCACAGCACGACGACCCGCACGCCGTGCGCGCGAACCTCCTCGGCCAGCGCCTCGCCGAACGAGAGCAGGAATGCTTTGGTCGCGCCGTAGGTCGCCATGTACGGCACCGGCTGAAACGCCGCGGTCGAGGCGACGAACACGACCGCGCCGCGTTTGCGCGCGACCATCGTGGGAAGGAGCGCGCGCGTCAGCGCGACGGGCGCGTAGACGTTCACGATCACCTCGTCGCGTTCGCGCTGCACGTCGAGCGCCGCGAACTCGCCGTGTGTCCCGAACCCGGCGTTGTTGATCAGCGTATCGATCTCGATGGAGCGGGCGCGCAGTTCGGCGACGACGGAGTCCGGGGTGCCGGGATCGGCCAGATCGGCGACGACCACCTCGGCGCGGACCCCGTGCGTGGCCGAAAGCTCCGCCCCGAGCGCCTCGAGGCGTGCGGCCGAGCGGGCGACCAGGACCAGGTTCGAGCCGCGGGCGGCCAGAGCGCGGGCGAAGGCCTCGCCGATCCCCGAGGACGCGCCGGTGACGAGTGACGTGGGCATGCCCGGACTATACCGCGTGCCCGGCGAACTCGGTACCTTCGATCATGCAGTTCACGGGCCATGACTGAGGAAGCCCTCTTCTACTACCGGCAGTTCATCCACGACGTCCGTCGCTGCGCCGCGGGCAGCGCGCCGGCCTCGGTCGCCGAGATCGAACGCCGGATCGGCGTCGCGCTTACCGCCGGGCCGGAGCGGCGCGAACGTTCCTGGGCGCGCGTCGTCGCCGCGGTGAACGAGCTGCTCGCCGGCGTCCCGGCGCGCGCCCTCGGCCCTGCCGCGCGGCTGCGTGCGTTCGCCCGCGAGAATGCCGACCTCGGCCGTCCGCGTGACCTCGCGATCACCGACTTCCGCTTCACGACCCAGGCCGACGGCGTCCTCACCGGGCGCGACGGGCGCCGGTACCTGACCTTCGCCCCGATCGTCCCCGCCACGCCGCCGCCGGCCCTCGACGAGATCGTCCCCGCACCGACGCGCTGGGTCGCCGAATTCGCGGTCTACGCGCTCTGCGGCGGCGCCGCGACCGTCGCGCTCTGGTTCGCCTTTATCGTGCCGGTGTAGTGGCCTCGGCGTCGCCGAGCCCGATGCGACGCGCCGTCTTGACCACCGGCGCGTCGAGCGGGATCGGGGCGGTGAGTGCACGCGTCCTCGTCGCGCGCGGCTTCCGCGTCTGGGCCGGCGTCCGCAGCACCGAGGCCGCCGGCCGGCTGTCGGCCGCGACGACGATCGCGGACGACGGCGGGCTGTTCGGGCTGGTGAACAACGCCGGGATCGCGGTCGGCGCGCCGCTCGAGGCGATCCCGCTCGACGCGCTGCGCGAGCAGTTCGAGATCAACGTCTTCGGCGCGCTCGCCGTGACGCAGGCGATGCTGCCGCTGCTGCGCCGTACGGTAGGACGTATCGTGATGATCTCTTCCTGCAAGGCCGCATCACCGCGCCGTTCGTCGGTCCGTACGCGGCCTCGAAGCACGCGCTCGAAGCTCTCTCCGACGCGCTGCGCGCCGAGCTCCTGCCGAGCGGCGTCGACGTCGCGATCGTCGAGCCCGGCGCGGTGAAGACGCCGATCTGGGAGCGCGGCGCGAAGCTCGGCACGGCGCTCGGCGACGCGATGGATCCGGCGCTGCGCGCACGCTACGCGGACGAGATCGCGATGATGCTGCGCGTCTCCGAGAACTTCGCCGCGCGCGGCATCGCGCCGGAGCGGGTCGCCGCCGCGATCGCGCACGCACTCACCGCGCGCAAGGCGCGCACGCGCTACGTCGTCGGTTTCGACGCGAAGGTGCGCCTCGCGATCGGTTCGATCGTCCCCGACCGCGCGCGCGACCGGCTACTGCGCGCGCTCCTGAAACGGATCGCGCTTCGCCAGGATTAGGGTGACACGTGATCCTGCGACTGCTACCGATCCTCGGCATCACCTTCATCGACATCCTCGGCTTCAGCATCTTGATCCCGCTGCTGCCGTATTTCGTGCTGAAGTTCGGCGCGCCCGACATCATGGTCGGGGTCGTGTTCGCGACCTACTCGGTCTGCCAGCTGTTCGCCGGGCCGGTGTGGGGAAACGTCAGCGACCGCATCGGCCGCAAGATGGTGCTGATCGTCTCGCAGATCGGCGCGACGATCGCCTGGGTGCTGATGGCGTTCGCACCGTCGGTCCCGTTCGTGCTGCTCTCGCGCGCGCTCGAAGGGCTCTCCGGCGGGAACATCGGCGTGACGCAGGCGTACGTCGCCGATCTCGTCGAGCCGAAGCGCCGCGGCGAGGCGTTCGCGTACGTCGGTGCGGCGTTCAGCGCCGGGTTCGTGTTCGGTCCGGCGACCGGCGGCTGGCTGGCCGAGCGCTACGGGTTCGCGGTTCCGTTCCTGCTCGCCGCGGCGCTCCAGCTGTTGACGCTGCTGGTGACGATCTTCATGCTGCCGGAGTCGCGCGGCAAGACGCCGGAAGGCGCCCAGAGCGCGGTCGGGCTCGGCGAGATCTTCCACTCGCTCCGCGACCCGGCGGTGGCGCCCGTGCTCTGGCTGCGGCTCATCTACACGCTCGCGATGTACGGCTGGTTCTCGGCGATGGCGCTGATCCTCCACGCCCAGCTCGGCTGGGACGTGGCGCAGACCTCCTACGTGTTCGCGGCGTTCGGCGTGCTGCAGGTTGTGCTGCAGCTCGCCCTCGTCGGGCGCATCGTCGACCGGCTGGGCAACCGGGTCGCGACCAACGTCGGGCTGGCGTTCTGCGTCGCGGCCTTCGCCCTGGTCCCGTTCGCGACGTCCTTCGCGCTGGCGGTCGTGCTGCTGGTGCTGTTCGGCATCGGCCTCTCCATCGAGAACTCGGCCTTCCCGGCGCTGGCCTCCGACGTCGCGCCCGACGACCGGCGCGGAACGGTCCTGGGCGTCGTCTCGGGGCTCGACAGCCTGGCGGGCTTCGTGATGCCGCCGATCACGACCGGAGTACTGGGAGCCTTCGGGGTCCCGCCCGTGGCGGCGATCATGACGACGCTGGTCGTGGCGGCCTTCGTCCTGGGGGTCGCCCAAGCACGGCGGGCCGGCCCGCGGGCGGCCGCGGCAGCGGCCTCGGCGGAGTGAGCCGCTAAACTACCCGCGATGCCCACCCGATATCCGAAAGCGTCCGATCTCTCGTTTCGCCAGGATGGCGAGACCGTGCCCGCTGCGCCCAGCGGGCCCCAGATGCAAAGGATTTGCCTTCGTGAAACGCCTCCTGGTCGCGTCCGCCTTCGTCGCGTCGCTCGCTGCAGCATCGACGCTGGGCGCGCATGCGTCCTCGACGCGCACCGCAGGCGCCCAGATCCAGTGGACCAGCGCCGCGACGGCCTCGATGACGATCGTCACGCAGTACAGCGTCGCTGGGGCGCAGGGCAACGCCGTCCCGACGCTGCTGCCGAGCCTGGCCGGCGTCTGCACCGCGGCCGGCGGCGAGACGAACTTCACGCTGACCTACGGCGCCCTGAACCCGCGGCCGAACGCCGCGATGGGGTGCCTGTACAAGAACGCGATCGCGGTCTCGGTCAATACGAACGACGCGACCGGCTTCACGGTGAACCAGTATCTGGACGCCACGCCGACCAGCGGCGTCGGGATCTGCGCGTACCCCAATGGGGGCGCGTCGTTCCCGCTCGCCCCGGCGGTCGCGCCGCTGACGGCCTCCGGCCGGTCGGGCAACCCCGCTGCCGGGACGTTCACCGGGAACAATCTGACCAGTTGCGCGGCGGGCGGCAGCATCGTCCCGCCGGGCACCGGCGGCGCCTCGAGCGCCGGGACGAACCCCGGCAACCCCGGCGCGCCCGGACTCGAGTTCTACTCGCCCTCCGGCACGAGTCTGGGCCTAATGACGATGGCCGGACCGACCGTCAACGGCGGCGTGCTGGTCAACATGTACGGAGCCGAGGACGTGCAGGTGAACCTGGCCTCCGGCGCCGCCTCGACGACCGCCGGACAGACCGGCACGTATATCACGCTCCAGCTGATCCTGAACTGACCCTTCGATGATGCGGCTGCTCGGGCGAAGCCTGCGCAGCTGGCGCGCGGGCGATGAGTACCGCGTCGCGGAGGACATCCGCTTCTCGCAAGTGCCGCGCACGATCGAACTGCGCAGCCCGGCGTTCGCATACGGCGAGCCGATCCCAGTCGGCGCCGATTCGCCGCCGCTCGCGTGGAGCGGCGTGCCGCCCGAGACGCAGACGCTGGCGCTGGTAGTGGAGGACGTCGACGCGCCGCTGCTCCGGCCGCTCACGCACGCGGTCGCGTACGCGATCGATCCGGCGACGACATCACTCGAAGCCGGGGCGCTCGACGGCTCGCGGGTGACGATGGGCTACAACGGCGCCAGCCGCCGCGGTTACGTCGCGCCGGCGCCGCTCCCCGGCCACGGCGCACACCGCTACGTCTTCACGCTGCTCGCGGTCGACTACGTGCCGCGCTTCGATCAGCCGCCGACACGCGGCCGGCTGCTCGACGCAATCGCCGGCCACGTCGCCGCACTCGGCGAACTCATCGGCTCGCTGGAACGCTAGGCGCGCGCTACTTCTTCACGACGAAGCAATCGGCCTGAACGAGATACACCGTGATGTCTTCTGCAGCGTCTCGCTTGAGCGTGTACTTCAGTAGCCGGTGCTCGCCGGGTGAGAGGTTTGAGAAATACATCACCAGCTGCTTTTGCGATGGGAGGATCGGAAACGTGACGGGACTCTGCTGATCGAGTTGGACCATCAAGAGTGTCTGCGAACCGTCAGCGAAGGCCCGCATCTGGCTGAATTTCGCAATCGCCGTATTTCCGACCATCCTGACGACTCCGCCGTCGACCGACGAGGGCGCGTCGTTGATCAGAAGCGGCCTACACTTCGAAGTCGGCGCGGGCGGCACGGGCAGTTCGTCCAGACCTTCGTACGGGTCGGGCCCGAACTGGGCGATCTGCGTAGCTACCGCGAGCGCAACCGCCGCGAACAGAACAGCCGGGCTCATGGCCTCGTTCCGGCGATCATCATGTCCAAAGCTAGTGCTTCGCGAAGTGCCAGGCGTCGTCGGCTTCGAGCAGCTGGAACGCGTTCTCGATGTCGGGGCGCGTCGCGAGCACGGGGTGCCGTTCGCGGATGATCTCCTGTTTGTCCGGCGGCGCGGCGTCGATGCGCGAGCCGAGCAGCTTCGCATTGAGCGGCTCGACGACGGCCGGATCGACGCGCTCGCGCAGCCACGCGACGACCTCATCCTCATCTGTCGCGTGGGCAACGACTTCGCGCAGATCGTCGACGGCAATGCGCAGCTTGTGCAGCAGGTACGCGCTCATGCTGTCGGGGCCGATCACGATGTAGCCGCCCGGCTTCCCGCCGGGCAGCTCGGCGCGGATCTTGTCGATCGTGCGCGGGAGGAAGTACACGCCGAGCATCTGCTCGCGCGGCGAGCGCGGCGGCCGTGATTCGAGATCGAGCGGTTCCATAGTGTCCCCCTTTAGACGCTGACCCAGCCGGCGTCGGTCGCGATGGCGATCGCTTCGCGGCGGCCGCTGCAGTTCAGCTTGCGGCAGATCGAGTGGATGTGGGTGTCGACGGTCTGGGGGCTGCGCCCGGTTTTTGCGGCGACGTCCTTCGTGCTGGCGCCCTTCGCCAGCAGCTGGAGGATCTCGCGCTCCGACGGGGTGAGCTGCGCGTAGCCGGCGTCCTCGGCGCGCGCGACCGGGAGTGCGACGAGCATCCGCACCAGCCCGCCGAAGTGTTCGGCGCGCAGCCGTTCGAGCGCTGCCGTGAGCGTCGCCAAGGCGAGTCGGGATGGAACGCGGGCGGCGGCGGCCTGAGCCAGTTCGAGTACTCGCCGTACTGGCAGAACGGCGTGCAGCCCGCGAGCTCGACGTCGGTCGGCTTCACGTTCCGGGGCGTTCCCGACATCTCGATGGACGCGGATCTGCAGACCGGGATGATCATCTACCTCGCCGACGCCGGCTGGACGACGATCGGCGGAACGAGCCTCGCGTCGCCGCTGATGGCCGGCGTGTGGGCCCGCGTGCTGCAATCGCATCCGGGCGTGGGGTTCGCGTCACCGGCTCTGTACGGCACGTTCACGAAGAGCAATCTCGGTACGAAACTCCTCGGACCGCCGCCGACGATCAACACGGGGCCGTTCCACGACGTGATCACCGGCAACAACGGTGCTTTCAGCGCCACGCCCGGCTACGACTACATCACCGGACTCGGCACGATCGACGTCGATGCGATGAACGCAGCGATCGGCCAGTAGGTCGCACCGCAACAACCGAACACGGTCCAAGACCTCGCCGCCGACCGCGCCGGCAACGCGTACGTCGTCACGCGACCGTCGGCGAGCAACTTCTCAGCCCCCCAGACGCTGCTGTATTTTTGCCGCCGGTACCACTACCGCGACGACGCTACAGTCGGGCCAAATCGGCAGCGTCGCCGCCGTTCCGTGATCGGCTAGATATCGCCGCTGTCGATCAGTTCGAGGCCGCGCTGGGTGAGCTGGTTCACCGCCGTGCCGAAGTCGCGGAAGCGCTCGTCGTGCGTCTGTCCGCGCACGTAGCGGATGTAGATCTGCTGCAGGATCACCGCGTAGCGGAAGACGCTGAACACGACGTACCAGTGCAGATCGCCGATGTCGGCACCGCTCAGGCGCGCGTAGCGTTCGGCGGCCTCGTGGCGGGTGGGAAAACCGGCGTACCAGGTCGGCATGCGGCCGTGAATCAAACCGGGCACGTCATTGAATTGCGCCCATAGCCCGAGCAGGTAGCCCAGGTCCATCATCGGCTCGCCGCGCGTGCACATGTCCCAGTCGAGCACGGCAACGGTGCGGCGCGGGTCGGCGGCGTCGCGCAGCGTGTTGTCGAGCTTGTAGTCGTTGTGGACCAGCGTCGTGCGCCGCTGCTGCGGCATCGTCTGGCGCAGCCAGCCGACGAATGGCTCCGCCGGCCCGACGTCCGGCGTCAAGGCGTTGTACCAGCGCTCGATCCAGCCCAGCAGCTGGCGCTCGACGTAGCCTTCGGGCCGGCCGAGATCGCCGAGCCCGACGCTCTCCGGCGCGACCGCGTGCAGCGCGGCCAGATCGTCGATCAGCGCCTCGCCGATCCCGCGCAGGACGTCCGGCTCGTTCGCCCACGGCTCGGGGATCGTCTGCCGCAAGCCGATCCCGTGACGCCGCTCCATCACGAAGAAGTCGGCGCCGATGATCTCCGGATCCGTGCAGAGGAGATAGCTGCGCGGCGCCAGCGGGTAGCCCTGGTACAGCGTCGAGAGCACGCGGTGCTCGCGCCGCATGTCGTGCGCACCGCGCACGACCGGACCGAGCGGCGGCCGCCGCAGCACCCACTCGCGGTCACCGAAGCGAACGAGATAGGTCAGGTTCGCGTGGCCGCCGCTGAACTGCCGGATCGCCAGCGGCCCGTCGGCACCCTCGAGGTGCTCGCGCAAGTACGGTTCGAGCCGCGCTCCCTCGAGGCGCTCCTCGGCGCGGACCTCGATCGTCTCCGGATCGACGGCACGGTGCGCGGTCATCGGCGCGGCCGCGACGGGATCGTGACGAGATGCCCGGTCTCGTTCGCGCTCATCAGCAGCCGCCGTCCGGCCTTGATGCGCAGCACGCTGATCCCGGCGTTCGCCAACGGAAACAAAAAGTCGTGATCGCTCGCGACGATCGCGCCGAGCGCGGCGTTGATCGCGCCGGCGTGCGAGACGACGGCGACGCGCGTGCCGGCGTGCCGTTCTGCGATCGCGTCGAGCACGCGCAGCATTCGCGCGCGGACCTGCGCCGACGGTTCGGTCCCCGGGATCCCCGTCCACGAGCCGTCGCGCATCGCGACCATCGCCAGCCACGCGAGCCGGTCGCGCAGCGCCATCGTGCTATCGGTCGCGCCGATCTCGATCTCGCGCAGATCGCGTTCCTCATGCACCTCGAGCCGGCCGACGGCGGCGATCGCCTCGGCGGTCTCGCGCGCGCGCCGGATGTGGCTCGCGTAGACCGCCGCGAGCTCGAGCTCGGCGAACCGCTCGCCCGCGGCCTCGGCCTGCGCGCGGCCGCGCGCGCTCAGCGGGTGCGCTTCGTAGTCGTCGTAGATGGTGAACGATTCGTCGGACTCGGGGACGGCGTCGGCGTGGCGCACGACGTACAGCTCGGCTGCCCCGCGCCGCAGGCTCAGCTCGAGCTCGTCGAGCGGATCGGGTCGGCTCACCGCTCCCCTTTCTGCAGCTCGAACTTGGCGATCGAGCGCAGGTGCACTTCGTCGGGGCCGTCGACGATCCGCAGCGTGCGCGCGTGCGCGTACGCCGACGCGAGGTTCTCGTCGTCGCTCACGCCGCGCGCGCCGAACGCCTGGATGGCGCGGTCGACGACCCGGCAGGCCATGTTCGCCGCCGCGACCTTCACCATCGCCAGCTCGTTGCGCGCGACCTTGTTGCCGTACGCGTCCAGCTTCTCAGCGGCGTCGTACACCAGCAGCCGGTTCTGGTCGATCTCGATCCGCGACTCCGCGATCCACTGCATGATGACGCCTTGCTCGGAGAGCGGCTTCCCGAACGCCGTGCGCGACTTCACGCGTCTCACCATCGACTCGAGCGCTCGCTCGGCGAGCCCGATCGCGCGCATGCAGTGGTGGATGCGACCCGGTCCGAGCCGCCCTTGCGCGATCTCGAAGCCGCGGCCTTCGCCGACCAGCACGTCCTCGGCCGGGATGCGAACGTTCTCGAACGCGATCTCGGAGTGCCCGTGCGGCGCGTGGTCGTACCCGAACACCGGCAGGGCCCGGAGCACCTTCACGCCGGGTGTGTCGATCGGGACGACCGCCATCGTCTGCTGGCGGTGCTTCGGCGCGCTGGGGTCCGAGCGCCCCATGAAGATCAGCACCTTGCAGCGCGGGTGATTTGCGCCCGACGTCCACCACTTGAGCCCGTTGATGAGGTATCCGTCGCCGTCGCGCACGATCTCGGCGCAGATGTTCGTCGCGTCCGACGAGGCGACCGCGGGCTCGGTCATCGAGAACCCGGAACGGATCTCGGCCGCGAGCAAAGGCTTGAGCCAGCGCTCCTTGTGCGCATCGCTCCCGTAGCGCGCGAACACTTCCATGTTCCCGGTGTCCGGTGCGCTGCAGTTGAACACTTCCGGCGCGATCTCCGAACGGCCCATGATCTCGCACAGCGGCGCGTACTCGCGGTTGGTGAGCCCGGCCCCCCACTCGGGTTCGGGCAGGAACAGGTTCCAGAGCCCCTGCGCGCGGGCTTTCGCCTGCAGTTCGTCCATGATCGGCGGCTGCACCCACGGGCTCGGCCCGCTCCGCAGCTGCTCGTGGTAGACGTGCTCGTTCGGGTAGACGTCGGACTCCATGAACGCCTGCAGGCGTTCGCGCAGGGCCGAGGCGGGAGCGGCGATCGTGGTCATGAGCCCTCGTTTCGCGGAAGCTCGCGGATCACCGGCCCCGCCCTCACTTCTGCACCCCGAACAGCTCGCCGAGCCACGCATAGTAGGCGGGCTGCCGCGCTCGCAGCGTCTCGCGCGTCCCCGGCGGCCGGTCGACGTGACCCCAGAGATAGAGGCTCCCGGTGACCGCGAAGAACTCGAGCTGGTTCGAGAGCACATACGCGCGGGGCGGGTAGAGCTGCCCGTCCTTTGCCTCGCCGTAGCTGAGCTTCCCGTCGGCGACCCCGGGTCCGGGGCCTGGGCGGCCACGGCGCCGGCGAGCCCCGGCGGGTCACGTCCTGCCGGAAAACCATCGCGCCTCGCAGCGGGTAACACCGAAGGTGCCCCCGAGCGTCCTGGAGCCCGCCCGCTGACCGCCGCGTTGACCTCGGCCGAGCGCCGCGCGGAGCGCAAGGCCAACCCGCCGCTGGCCATGATCACGCTGACGGTCATGCTCGGGCTGGTCATGGCGATCATCGACGCGTCGATCGTGAACGTCGCGCTCAACGACATGGCCGGGAACCTCGGCTCGTCGATCGACGAGATCGGCTGGGTTGCGACCGGCTACATCCTGGCCAACGTGATCATCATGCCGCTCAACGGCTGGCTGACCGCGCGCTTCGGGCGGCGCAACTTCTACGCCGCCTGCGTCGCGATCTTCACGCTCGCCTCGATCCTGTGCGGCACAGCGACCAGCGTCTGGCAGCTGGTGTTCTACCGCGTGATCCAGGGACTGGGCGGCGGCGCGCTGCAGCCGACCGCGCAGGCGATCCTGTTCGAGTCGTATCCGCCCGCCAAGCGCGCCAACGCGATGGCGATCTTCGGGCTCGGCGCGATGGTCGGCCCCGCGATCGGCCCGACGCTCGGCGGCGTGATCGTCGACAACTACTCCTGGCCATTGATCTTCTATATCAACATCCCGATCGGGATCGCCGCGTTCCTGATGACGCTGGCCTTCATCCGCGATCCCGTCTATCTCAAACGCGACCGCTCGCCGATCGACTACACCGGCCTCGCCCTGCTGACGGCCGGGATCGCGTCGCTGCAGTACGTGCTCGAGCGCGGGCAGCACGACGACTGGTTCTCGTCGACGACGATCGTCATCCTCACGGTGGTCGCGGTCGTGTCGCTGGTCGTGTTCTGCTTCAAGGAATGGTACGATCCGCGCCCGCTGGTCGACCTCAAAGTGTTCAAGTCGCGCGCGTTCAGCGCGGGCAGCACGATCGGGATCGTCACCGGTTTCGGCTTGTTCGGAACGGCCCTCGTCATCCCGCTCTTCTTGCAGAACGTGCTCGGGTTCACCGCCACCGAGACCGGGCTCGCGCTGCTGCCGGGCGCGATCGCGACCGCAGTGAGCATGCCGATCGCCTCCCGCCTCACCGCGAAGGTCGACGGGCGGGCGATGATCGCGTTCGGGATGCTCGTATTCGCGCTGAGCGCGTGGTGGATGGGCTCGCTGTACCAAGAGTCCGGCTACTGGCAAGTCTTCTGGCCGCGCACCGTGCAGGGCTTCGCGCTCGGTTTTCTGTTCGTTCCGCTCTCGACCGCGACGCTCGGTGAGATCGTGCGCGAGAAAATGGGGAATGCGACCGGGATCTACACGCTCGTGCGCCAGCTCGGCGGTTCGCTGGGGATCGCGATCTTGCAGTTGCTGCAGACGCGCTACCAGGACAACGCGTATGCGACGCTCGCCGCCGGCGTCACTCCGGCGAACCCCAGCATCGCGACCTTCCTGCACGACCTGCACGGCAGCGCCTCGCAGCTCTACTCGATGGTGATGCTGAACGCGACCGTGATCTCGTACGACATGGTGCTGCGGCTGTGCGGGATCATCTTCGTCGTTTCGACCCCGCTCGTGCTGCTGATGAACTGGAGAAAAGCCGTGCCGGCCGAGGCGCTCCCGCTCCCCACCGCCGAGGAGGCCGCTCGGGGTCCGGCCTCGCGTTCGTAGGCGCGCGACGCCCGATCCCGAAAGCCCGGAGCGTCACGGGAGGAACGCGATGGTGCGTGTCGGTCGTACCGGCCTTCGGTCGACGCTCGGCGAGCTCGCCGGCGACGAACTCGTCGCCCCGACCGTCCGCGCGATGATGACCGAGACGCTCGCGGTCGCCGCGCAGCTCGGCATCGCCGTCGAGGTCTCGATCGAGCGCCGCATCGACGGGGCCCGGCGCGTCGGCGATCACAAGACCTCGACGCTCCAGGACATCGAAGCGGGCCGGCCGCTCGAGGTCGACTGCATCATCGGCGCCGTCGTCGAGCTCGGCGACCTGCTCGGGGTCGACGTGTCGACGACCCGGCACGTGTACGGCCTCACCAAGATGCTCGACCGCGCGATTCGGCGCGACGCGGAGCGGCTCGCCATCGCCGTCTGAGTGCAGGAGACGCGGCGGGCGGTTCCGAGGTTATGGGATGCGTTCTCTGGCCGCTCCGCTCGCCGCGCTGGCGCTGGTCGCCGCTGCGCCCGTCACGCCGGCGGCGTCCGCCCCGCCCACGTTCGAGCACGCCGGCACGACCTGCGCCCGGCCGCAGTACGGCGGCCGTCAAGGCGTCACGCTGCTGTTCGGCGGCGCCGCCCCGGACAAGCCGACGAACGCGGTTGTCGTGGCACCCGGCGACCCGGTGAAGAACGCGCCGGCGGTGCTATGGATCCACTGGCTCGGCGAACCGGCGACGACGAACCACACCGAGTTCATGAGTGACGCCGAAGCGCTCGCCAAACGCGGCGTCGTCTCGCTGCTGGTCGACATGCCGTGGTCGCAGAAAGACTGGTTCACCGGCGTCCGCACCACCGAGACCGACTACGCCGACACCGTCGCGCAGGTGATCACGCTGCGCCGCGCTCTCGACTGCCTCACGAAGATCCCCGGCGTCGACGCGACCCGGGTCGCGTTCGTCGGACACGACTTCGGCGCGATGGACGGCGCGCTGATGCTGGCGGTCGACGACCGCGCGCGCTTCGCCGTCCTGATGACCCCGACGCTCTCGTTTTGGGAGTGGTACCTGCTCGGGAAGCCGCCGGCGGACGCAGCCGCCTACGTCGCGCAAATGAGCGCGTTCGATCTGCCGGGTTGGCTCGCGCAAGGAAAGCAGAAAGCGACGCTCTTGCAGTTCGGCCAGAACGACGAGTACGTGGCGCAAGCGACCGGGATCGCGCTTCGCAACGCCGTCCCGGACCGCGACCGGACGCTCAAAGCGTACAGGCTCGACCACGCGCTCGACGACCCGACCGCGCACGACGACCGCCGCGCGTGGCTGATCGCGCACCTGGGAGTATGAGAACGATACCGCTGCGCCTCGCGCTCGTGTCGGCGCTGGCGATCTCCACCGCGCCTTGTCCTGCGCCGGCCGCCGGCGCGGCGATCACGCACACGCAGTTCGCCGAGGCGTACGTCGCCTGCAATAATGCCGCCTGGGAAGGCAAATCGCGCGGGCTCATCATGGCGGAGAAAGAGCCGACGATGTCCGACCGCATACGCGGGCTCGATTCCCCGAACGTGCGCGGTTTCGTCGGCGAGGGACTCTACTTCGACGGCGTCTACGGGAACTTCCAACCGCGCGCTGCGGCGACGGTCGGCTGGGCGCTCGCGACGAAGGCGTTCGCCGACCGCGGTGAGGTCGAACCGCGCTTTCACAACCGCGGCGCAGCGATCGCGTTCCTGCGCGACCGAAATTTGAACGGAATCGACGCGCTGAGCGATCGGGAAGTGGGCGCGATCGCAACCGAGCTCGACCTCTCCTCGCACGGGGCCGGCCGCTTCGCGATCACGCCGATCGCGCCGGGCACGCGCCTCGGTGACCCGCTCCACGCCGCCGCGGCGCGCGCAATGCTCGTCAAGGTCGGAACGCACTTCGACGTCGGCAGCAAGAAAACGATCGCGCAGCCGGGCCGCGCTTGCCCGAAGAACGTCATGAGCGGGCTCTTCCGCGGCGCGTCCTGACGGCGCGGGCCTAGGCCTACTTCGTCAGCGCGCTGACGTCGGCCAGCGCGACGTAGTGCGTCGCGTCGAGCGCGTACACGGTGAGCAATGCGGTGTAGGACGTGCCGTCGACCGACTTCGTGAACGTCTGCGAGGATAGCCCGTCCGTCGCGGTGGCGCCCTTGGCGGTCCAGCCCGCGGCGACCACCTGCTTTGCGAGGCTGTCGAACACCGCCGCGCTGCCAAGGGACGATGTGATGCGGGCGCCGGTCGTCGAACCGTCGGTGGCGGGGCCCGTGACGTCGATCGTCACCCCAGGCGACGCCGTGAAGCGCGGCAGCGATTTCGACAATGCGCCGGTTGCGGCGGCCAATACCTGTTGCCGGATCGTTGCGCCTTCGCCGCTGCAGGCGAAGAAGCTGAACCCGCCCAGGCCGACCATCACGTCGAGCGCCGCGGCGTCGGTCCGCGATTTGACGAGCGTGACACCGGCGCGCGGCTCCCCCGGCGAGCACCACGTGTCGAGCTCCGGGATCCGTACCGCGACGCCGCCCGGCACGCCGGACAGCATCTTGTCGAGGTCGGCGTGCTTCCAGCCTGCCGCGCGCAGCGCGTCTTCGTAGTCCTTCACCACCGCATCACGGTTTGGAACATCGTAATACAGCGTATCCGACCACAACGCACCGAACGCGGTGCTTCCCAGCGGGCCGACGTCATGGCGAATGCTGCCGAGCAGCGAACCCTTCGGGAGCGGGATCGACGGCGGTAACTCGGCCGGTGGTGCGTGCAGCGTCACGGTAGCCGTCCCCATGCCGCTCGGATTTGCGGCCCGCGCCGCGAGCCGCAGCGCGTCGTCCTGATCCGACGCGGCTGCCGCGAGCGGCACGATGGCGAGGGCGGCGGCAACCATCCCGGCGAGTCGCGCCCCCGTCATGCTGCGCTCTTCTTGCGCTTCGGCTTCGCGGCGGCCGCCGTGTTCTTCGCCGCGGTCTTGCGCTTGGCGGGCTTCGCCTCGACGGCGGCCTCCTCGTCGTCGTCGGCGCTGCCGCCCTTCTTGCGGCGCGCCTTCGACTGTTCGAGCGAACGCTGCAGAACATCCATCAGGTTGACGACGTTGGTCGCCGCCGGACGGTGGACTTCCGGCGCCTCGATCTCCTCACCGTTCGCGCGCGCCTCGATCATCGCCAGGACGTCTTCCTTGTACTTGTCGTGGAACTCGTCGGGCTTGAACTGCTCGACGCTCATCGTGTCGATGAGCAGCTTCGCGATCTTCTTCTCGGCGTCGGCGACCTTTTCGTTGAGCGCCGGGAAGTCGAACGCTTTCTGCTCGACCAGCTCGTCGGCGAAGTGCATCAGCTCGAGCACCAGCGCTTCGCCGTTCGGCTTCACGGCGGCGATGTGCTCGCGCGAGCGGATCACGACGCGCGCGATCGCGACGCGACCCGAGTCAATCAGCGCGTCGCGCAGCAGCGCGTAGGCGTGCCGGCCCTTCTTCTCGGGCTCCAGGTAATACGGCGTGTCGAAGTACATCGGGTTGATCTGGTCGAGCTCGACGAACTCGACGATCTGCACCGACTGCGTCGCCTCCGGGCGGACCGCCTTGAGGTCGTCGTCGGAGATCGTGACGTAATGGCCCTTCTCGTACTCGTAGCCGCGCACCAGGTCGGCGTACTCGACCTTCTCGCCGCAGACGCTGCAATGCCGCTCGTTGTAGATGCGGCCCTCGTCGTTCTTGTGCAGAAAGTTGAAGCGCAGGTCGTTCGTCCGAACGGCCGTGTAGAGCTTCACCGGGATCGTGACGAGTCCGAAGTTGATCGCGCCGGACCAGATCGCGTGTGCCATTCCTGTCGTTCCCTATTCCCAGAGCGAGCGAGCCTTTGATAGGGCGCTTTCGAGCGATTGGGGCTTCCAACCCTCGCGCCGCCACGGGTCGCCGGTCGTCGCCACGAGCTTGGGCACGTTCGCGATCGTCCACCGCCGCATCTCGGCGGTGGTCTCGCGGGCGCGTTTGCGGCGCATCGCCTCGACCTCGCGCCATGCCAGCGGCATCGACACCGGCGCCCCGTCCCGAGCCCGCACGGTGAACGGCGCGACGTAGGTTTTCCCCTTGCCTACTTGCACCCAATCAAGGTAGACCAGATCCTCGGGCCGCCGCGAGATCGTCCGCTCCAGCGTCGTGTCCTTCGGCAGCACCGCGTGGATCCGGCGGGCGACCAGCTCGGAGACGCCCTTGGCGATCTCGTAGTCGTAGTGCGGCTCCAGCGGCAGGATCACGTGGAGGCCCATCCCGCCGGTCGTCTTCACGTAGGCGCGGATCCCGACGGCGGCGAGCTCGTCGCGGAACGCCAGGGCGACCTTCGCGAGCCGCGCCAGCGGGCACCGCTCGCCGGGGTCGAGATCGAACAGGATCACGTCGGGGACGTCGATCGTCGGCACGTGCGAATACCAGATGTGCAGCGTGATCGCGGCCAAGTTCGCGACCCACACCAGCGCGGCTTCGTCGTCGACGACCAGGTAGGTGACATTCCGCGGCTCACCGGTCGAGGGCGGTATCGTCACCCGCCCGACCCAGTCCGGCGTGTAGCGCGGCATCTGCTTCTCCCAGATTCCGCGCGGCATCCCGATCCCGTCGGGGAAGCGCTCCATCGTCAGCGGGTTGCCGCGCAGGTACGGCAAGATCACCGGCGCGACGGCGCGGTAGTAGCGGACCAAATCGCCCTTCGTGTAGCCGTCGTTAGGGAACAGGACCTTGTCCTGATTGGTGAGCTTGAGTTCGCGGCCGCCGATCGTGGCGACGATCTCGGGACTCTTCGGCGACATTACGGACCGACGTCCCCCTTCGACAAGCTCAGGGTGACAACGTGGTTACGCATCGGGGTCGACGTGCTGGGCGCGTTCGCGCACGACGGTCTTGGCGTCTTTGTCGATCCGCAGTCCCAGGAAGACCGGCTGGCGCAGGATCCCCTCGCGGGTCCATTCAGCGAAGGTGACCTCGGCGACGAGCTGCGGCTTCACCCAGTGCGCCGGCGTGTTCGTCTTGGGGGTCTCGACGAACGGCGAGGTCTTGCGCTCGAGCGGCTTGAGCTTGGCGCTCAGGCTGCGCAGCAGTTTGGCGTCGAATCCGGTCCCGACGTGGCCCGCGTAGTGCAAGTCGCCGCCGTCGTAATAGCCCACCAGCAGTGAGCCGAACTCCTTGCGGCTGCCGCGCGGTTCGGTCCAGCCGCCGACGACGAACTCTTGGCGACGCTTCGCCTTGATCTTCACCCACTCGCGCGAGCGGGTCGAACGGTACGGAGAGGTGCGAACCTTCCCGACGATCCCTTCGAGCCCGCGCTTCTCGGCCAGCGCGAAGAGCTGCTTGCCTTTCGCGATCACGTGCTTGGAGTACAGCACGCCGCAGTCGGGGACGACGATCGACTCCAGCAGCCGTTTGCGCTCCTCGAGCGGGCGCTCGCGCAGATCGCGGCCGTCGGCGTAGAGCAGGTCGAAGACGACGAACGTCACCGGCGACGGCTTGCGGCGCCCCAGCCCGCGCGCCGCGGGCTTGTCGCGCGACTGCAGGGCCTGGAAATCCGGCCGGCCCTGCGCGTCGAGCACGCACAGTTCGCCGTCGACCACGACGGGGATCGAGCGGAACGCGCCGGCGAGCCCTTTCATCTCGGGAAACTGGTGCAGCAGATCCTTGGCGTTGCGCGAGGTTAGCGTGACCTTGTCCTTCTCGACGACCGCGATCGCCCGGTAGCCGTCCCACTTGAGCTCGAACAGCCAGCGCTCGTCGTCGAACGGACCCTCGACCAAGGTCGTCAGCATCGGCTTGGGGTCGCGCGGGATCGGATCCGCGTGCGCCGCCTTCGCACGCGCGCCGCGCTTGACCGCGGTGCCGTCGGCAGACGAGGCGCGATTGCTTTTCCAGATCGGCGCGTCCTTGCGTTTCTGCTGCAACTGCGCGAGCGTCATGCCGCTCTTCACGCTTTTGGCGTTCGCTTCGATCGTCCAGTTCGGGTCTTCGTGCTCGTCGTGGTCCTTGAAGAACAGCCACGGCTCGCCGCGCTCGCCCTCGCGCGGCTTCATCTTCACCAGCGTAAAAAGCCCTTTGAGCTTGTGACCGGCGAGGACGATCTTGAGCTTGCCCTTCGCGATCTGCTCGAGCGGGTCGTCGCCTTCGAACAAGCCGTAGAAGCCCTCGTCCCAGACGATGACCTCACCGGCCCCGTAGTTGCCGTCGGGGATCACGCCTTCGAAGGTGCGGTAGTCGAGCGGGTGGTCCTCGGTCTTCATCGCGAGCCGCTTCTCGCCGGCGACCATCGTGGGACCCTTGGTGACCGCCCACGACGGCATCACGCCGTTTACTTCGAGCCGGAAGTCCCAGTGCAGGCGTGTCGCGCGGTGCTCTTGCACGACGAAGCGGAGCTTCTTGGAAGAAGCCCGCTTGCGTTTTTCGCCTTTTGGTTCCGGCGTCGCCGAGAAGTCGCGTTTGCGAACGTACTCGGCGAGCCGGTCGGTCGTTTTCTTCAGAGCTCTCCGATCGCGGATCAGACGGTCGTGCGGAGCTATCCTTCCTTATCGCGCAGGTCGCGCTTCGTCTTGTCGACCTCGGCCTTGAATTCGTGGCCCGTCTCCTTGACGTGCGAGGCGATGCGGTCGCCGAGCGGCATCTCATCGCCCATCGCGGCGCGCTTCATCTTCTCGCCGCCGGCCAGTACGCGCTGTTTCGCTTCGTCGAGCGCGTCGTGCGCGTCGCCCTTGATCGTCTTGATCGAGTCGCGCTCCGCGTCTTTGTCTCGTTCCATTACTGTGTGCCTCCGCCGGTGGTGGTGGTGGTGGTGGTCGACGTGCCGTTCGTACTGCTCGCGCCGCCCGACTGCTGGATCGTGGTGTTCGGGTTGCTGCGCGACGTGGTGGTCCAGTTCCACGGTTGCCACACGAAGAGCGCGATCAATGCGACGACGACGATGACTGCAAGCAAGCTGAAGGTTGCGAGCGATCCGCTGTCGTCACGAGCGACCGAGCTGTTGCGTTCTTGCATTCGTCGCCTCTCCTTGAGTCAGTGCAACTCTTCGTATACCCAGGAACGTGGAGGATGTATCCCGCGCATCGGTATGGTGGACGTGCATCACAACATGCCGTGTCGCATGAACGTGTTCCAGTACCAGCAACCGTAGATGCCCACCGCCGCGCTCCACGCGATGAGCCCCTGCGCGAGGCGCCATGCGACCCCCAAATTTGTGCGGGTCGCAAGTCCCATCAACGCGAGGAGAAACGGTTCGAAGTCGAGCGCGTGCCGCATCCCGAACTGCGAACCGCCGTTCGCATAGTAGAGAAGCGACGGACCGGCTACCAGCACGGCAGCGATCCACAGCGAAACGACGAGCCGGCGCGGCTCGCGCGCGAGAAACGCCAGCAGCAGCGCCGGGCTCGTGAACCAGAGCGCGGTTCCGAACGCGAGCGGCTCGACGAACGGAAACGTCGTGCGAAATTGCGGCGGCACGACGAAGAACGAGTACAGCTCGGTCGGGATGTTCGCGAGCCCGAACGGCGAGCCGGGTCCGCCCATGAACGGGTCCTGGTGATAGAAGATCGTGTGCCCGGCGTCCCACGGCACGTGCCAGCGCGCCATGTTGTAGGTGACCCACAGCACGAAGAACGGCACCAGCGTCCCGACGAACGCCAGCGCACTGCGGGGACGGCGTTCGCGCTCCCGAAAGCCGTCCCACACCCACCACAGCAGGACCGGCAGCGCCATCACCAGCGTGAAGCGCGAGCCGAGCGCGAGCGCGGTCCAGAGCGCGACCAGCCAGCCGCGCCGTTTCCCGGCCAGCTCGCACAGCGCGAGCAGCATGAAGGCGACCGCCGACGTCTCCGCGACGAACCACACGTCCCCGAGCATCGAGCACCACAGCAAATCGGTGCCGGCCAGGAAGAAGACGATCAGCCAGACGGCGACACGGTTGGTGACGCCGAGCCGCTCGAGGAGCGCCCACCCGGCGCCGCACGCGACGCCGCAGAGCAGCGCGGCGAGCAGCGTCTGGTTGGCGTTCGTTCCGACGAACGCGACCAGCGGGAGCATCAGGATCGCCGGCACCGGATCGTTGACGACGTAGCGGTGCCCGTCGAACAGGACCGCGTCGATCTCCGGACCGGGCCAGACCGGATCGATCCACAGGTGTCCGTGCAGCATTTGGCTCGCCAGCAGGACGTAGTTGTCGTACGGCGTCACGCGACCGTGCGCGAACGCCAGCGCCACGATCGCCCCCAGCAAACCGACCAAGACGGCATTCACGGCGGAAGGATCTCGTAGACTTGCGGGGTTCCGCCGGTGAGGCGGCGAGTGCGGAAGCCCCGGAGCTGCGGCTCGCCGTCGGAGACGATCGTCACCTGGCGCTCGCGCATCCAGCGTGCGTACGCACCGCGGTTGTCCTCCGGAAGCGCGCAGACGAGGATGCGGGTGCC
>OCZT010002098.1_pt1 | contig 20629 bp, 17 predicted proteins | sample 1539031 | NCBI WGS metagenome assembly OCZT01 (sample SAMEA3539308, study PRJEB22396) | soil metagenome | biome: tundra; feature: field; material: soil | place: USA | collected 2010-05 | depth 0.15 m | reverse complement strand
ATCTAGCCCAATGTAGCAGGGATTACCGTTTGAGTCAAGTAGATAATCCTGACTATCTGGGGCGGTAGTTGCCGTTATGGAGTTGGCTGCGGTACAGTTTTCCAGTTGACGCCTTCTGGAAGCGGATGGACAGAGCATGTTCTTTAAGCTTTCAGGATTGGAGCGACGGAGAAAGCCCCGTAGGCGGCCTGACCTTTGATCGGCCGGGGAATCTCTATGGCACCACTGCTTACGATGGCTCAGGTGGCGGCGGCACGTTTTTTGAACTTGCGCCCTCCGGCGGCAACTGGACGTTTGCCCTGCTTTCAAGCTTTCGTGGAAGCGGCGGCCAACCCTAAGGCCCGTATGCCAGTTTGGTTATGGATGCGGCAGGTAATCTCTATGGTACGACTTACCAGGACGGCCCGTACGGACAGGGTTCGGTTTTTGAGCTGACTGATTCCTGCGGCGGATGGACGTACACCACGCTTCACGACTTCACGGGCGGTAGCGACGGCGGATCGCCGGCGAGCAATGTAACGTTCGATGCCAACGGCAACCTTTACGGCACGGCCTCTGGAGGCGGATGGTCCGGTCAGGGTGTGGTGTGGGATATCACGCCGTAACTGAGCTTCTGCGGGTCACAGCGGCCTGCATCCGAATTGGATGCAGGCCGTTTCTAGTGTTGCCGTTATCACTTACGGTTGCCCAGAACCCAGGCCCGGAGCAACGAGTAGCGCATCCTGGTCGCTAGGTGCCTGCGTTGCGGATCTCGGCCAGCATCCGCTCGCGCAAGATGTGGTTCGCCCGAGTCTGATAGCCTTTGCCGCGCTTCTTCAGCCAGGCCACCACGTCGGCATCCAGACGCAGGGAGACAGCCTGTTTGACGGGCCGATAGAACCTCCCACGGACGGCGTCTTTCCAGGCATTCGGCGGCAGCTCCGGGATGTCGGAGGTGTCAATTTGCTTGTCCGGCAGGGCTGCAACAGCCGCCAACTCCCGCTTCTGCCCCGCGGTGAGAGGCTGCCCAGGCGTGCGCTTTGCTTTGACCGTTCTAGTTACCGTTTGCCGCACTCAAGCTTCCTTAGTCTTACCACCTAGAACCAGGGCGTGAGGGTGGCCCTTCAAACCAGCTCGATGCGAAGGTCTCGTCCGACCGCCCGCGCCGCCCGGCACAAGGTCTGCAATGTTACCGAGGCGTTGCCAGGGTCGAGCAGCCGGTCCAGGGCCGCGCGGCTAGTGTTCATGCGTCGCGCCATCTCCACCTTGTTGATCTTCTCCCGCTTCATCGCTTTCTGCACCTGCCATGCCAGTGCCTCTTTGAGCGCCGTGGCGCGGGCTTCCTCAAGAATACCTTCCTCTCTTAGAAACTCATCCAAGGAGGAGCCAATATGAGGGTTCTTCTTTTTCATCCTGTCACCTCCTTTATCCGCCGTTTTGCGAGCGCGAGGTCCTCGATCGGTGTCTTCTGCGTTTTCTTGATGAAGCCGTGGAGCACGACCAGCTTATTCTCGTGGAAGCACAACAGCAGGCGGGCAGTCCGCTGGCTCGGCAACCTTGAGCGCATCTCCCATAGGCCGCCCTTCAGGCTTCTCACCAGTGGCATCCCAACCGGCCATCCCAATTGGACCCGCATCAGATCCAGTCCGATGGCGCGACGGTCTTCCCGGTTGAGGCTGCGTAGCCATTCGAGCACAGGCTCGCTGCCGGCAGCGGACCGGTAAAAGCGCACCGGAATTTCGGGGTGCGGTTCTTTGGCCATCCGCCTCTCCTAAGTATGTACCAAACTTGGTACTCCGTCCAGCCTCAAATAGGAGAACCGGGTCGCGCCTTATTCTCCCGCGACAGTCATCCCGTCGATGCGAATCGTGGGTGAGGCGATGGCGCCGCGGAATTCGAGGTCGTTGCCGATCTCCGCGATGTTGAAGAACATATCTTTCAGGTTGCCGGCGACGGTGATCTCTTCCACGGGATAGGTAAGTTCGCCGTTCTCGATCCACAAGCCGCTGGCGCCGCGCGAAAAGTCGCCAGTCACCAGGTTCACACCGAAGCCGAGGAATTCGGTGACGAACAAACCTTCTTTGATGTCGCCGATGATCTCTTGCAGGCTCTTCGCACCGGGCTGGAGAAAGAAGTTGCCCGGACCGATGCCCGGCGTTCCCGCCAGCCCGCGCGAAGCGTTGCCGGTGGTCTGCATCCCAAGCTTTTTCGCGGTGTAGGTGTTCAGCAAGTACGACTTGAGCACGCCATTTTCGACCACGGCGGTCTTGCGGCTAGGCACGCCCTCGGAGTCGAACGGGCTGGTACCGAACCCGCCGCGCATGGTGCCGTCGTCCACCACGTTGATGTTGTCGCCCGCAATCTTTTCGTTCAGCTTGCCGGTAAGGAACGACGCGCCGCGATAAATCGAGTCGCCGTTGACCGCTTCGAAGATGTGGCCGACCAGCGCTCCGGCGACGGTGCGCTCGAACACGATGGGAACTTTTGCGGTCTTGACCTTGCGCGCTCCAATGCGCCGCAAGGTGCGCTGTGCGGCGATCTTGCCGACTTCTTCCGGCGACTCCAGCTTCTTCAGCGTCATCGCGACCGAATACCAGTAGTCGCGCTGCATGGACGAACCTTCCACCTGCGCGATGGGCACGGCCGAAACCGAGCAATAGGAGCGCTGGTAGTCACCGACGAATCCGTGCGAATTGGCCAGCACCTTGTAGCCAATGGCCGCGTCGAAAGTGCCGCCCTCGGAGTTGACGATGCGCGGGTCGGCATCGAGGGCCGCTTTCTCGGCACGGCGCGCATAGTCGATGCGATCGGCGGTGGAAAGCGAATAGACATCGTCGTAATAAAGATCGAGCTCGCCTTCGAGTTTGCCGAGCTGCGCTGGCTCGGGGATTCCGGCGAACGGGTCCTCGCTGGTGACCTTGGCCAGGGCCAGCGCGGAGTCCACCAACTGCTTCACGCCTTCCGAAGTCAAATCGCTGGAGTAGGTGCTGGCGGTGCGCTGTCCGAAGAAGACACGGACACCGATGGCTTTGGAGCCAGACTCCTTTAGCGTCTCCACTTCGCCGAGACGGACCACGGTGGAGAATTCGCTGCCGTCCATGGCGACGGCTTCGGCGGCGGTAGCGCCGCCCTGCATGGCACGTCGGACCACATCGACCGCGACTTCCTTCAGATCCGGCGAGGCGGTTTGCGCGGCGCCGGAACGTTCTTGAGTAGAAACAGTCATATCAATCCTACGTTGTCAGAGTCTTACAACGTCGTACAGTCGCCAAGCAGGCCATCCAAGGCTTAAAAGCAGGTCCCTCGCGGGCTAAAATTTAGCCCAACCAGCGCAAAAACGGCGCTCGTTAGGACCCGTGTTCGCCCGCTCGGGGTCGACAAGAATAAAAGGCCAGACGCGAGCCTTAAGAGACTGCGCTACGACCCCTGCCGTCCCTACGGGACTCAGGTCTTATTTTCCACTTTACCCAGCGCTAAAGCGCTGGGTAAAGCTCTTTCGCCCCATTCGGGGCTGGTTCTTGTGTGCTTCCCTGCACTGTGGCAAACCGATACTAAGGTCGCGACACAATCTCTATAAGGCTTACATTACCGGGAATCGCTTCTTTCAAGACTGCTGGAAGATCGCCAGTCTTTATCCGCCGGTGCCGCCGACGGTGAGCCGGTCTACCTTCAGCGTGGGAATTCCCACGCCGACTGGCACCGATTGGCCATCCTTGCCGCACGTTCCCACGCCCTCGTCGAGTTGCAGATCGCTGCCAACCATCGAGACTTTGGTGAGCACGTCCGGCCCGTTCCCAATGAGCGTCGCGTTCTTCAGCGGTGAAGTAATGATGCCGTTCTCGATCAGGTAAGCTTCCGAGGCGGAGAAGACGAACTTGCCGTTGGTGATGTCCACCTGCCCGCCGCCGAAGTTCGCCGCGTAAATACCGTACTTCACCGACTTAATAATGTCTTCGGGCGAGTCCTGCCCGGCGAGCATGTATGTGTTGGTCATGCGCGGCATGGGGATGTGCTGGTAGCTCTCGCGACGGCCGTTGCCGGTGTTGGGAATGCCCATCAGGCGCGACGACAACTTGTCGGAGAGATAGCCCTTGAGGATGCCGTTCTCGATGAGTACCGTGTTCTCGGTCTGGTTGCCTTCGTCGTCCACGTTGAGCGAGCCGCGACGGCCCGGCATGGTGCCGTTGTCCACCACGGTACACTTATCGCTGGCGACGCGGCGGCCCAGCATTCCCGAGAACGCAGAAGTCTTCTTGCGATTGAAGTCGGCTTCCAGCCCATGGCCGATGGCTTCATGCAGCAGGATCCCGGGCCATCCCGGACCGAGCACCACTTCCATCTCACCGGCCGGCGCCTCGCGCGCGTCGAGCTGAATGATGGCCTGCCGTCCCGCTTCCTTGGCGAAGTGCTCAGGCGACGCCTCGCCCTGGAAATAATCCAACGCTACGCGACCGCCGCCACCGGCTGTGCCGCGCGCCGAACCGGCAACCTCGTCCTTGGCGATGCAGAAGACGCTCATGCGCGCCAGGGGCTGGGCATCCTCGGCAAAGCTGCCGTCGGAACCAATCACCAGAATGCGACGCAGCTCGTCGGCGTAGCTCACGCGTACTTCATGAATGCGCGGATCGTAGGCACGCGCCGCTTTATCGGCACGCTGCACCAGGTCAACCTTGGCCAGCACCTCGGCCTCCACGGAGGGCAGCGGCACCGGATAAAGATTGTGCGCGGGCTTGTTAGTCAGGCCCACCACCGGCTGCTTTGCCGGACCACTCGCGATGAGGGCTGCAGTCCTGGCGGCGTGCAGGAGTCGCTGCGGCGAGAGGTCGTCGGTGTAGGCGTAACCGGTACGTTCCCCCGACAACACCCGCACTCCGCAGCCCACCGAAATGCCTTGCGTAGCCGACTTCACCATGCTCTCATCAAGCGAAACCGAGGTAGAGGTTTGATATTCAAAATAGAGGTCGGCGAAATCGCCGCCAGCGGAGAGTGCGGCGGAGAGGTAGCGTTCAACATCCGCCTGCGTCATTCCGTAGCGCTCGAAAAAGAATTTCCTGTCCATAGTCACACCTGTTGGATGTTCGGCTGCCGGAGAAGACGCGGCTGACGGTCGAGGTCCGGACTTTTGATTATCACACAGAGCTGTGCTGCGGGAGGATGCGGTCTTCTCATGGTTGAATTACCCTTTCCCAAGAAAGGACGGAAGATTTTGGCTTGTAGGGCAAAGCCGGCCTCGGCCCCACCTCCGGGACAGGAAGAAAACCGCTAAGAATTGAGCGTGCTACCTCGACCCGGGCCTGAGGGCCCGCTCTACTCATAAACTCGAAGCCTCGCTTTCATCATGCAAAACAGCGCCATCTCGCCCAAGTTTCTAACAAAAGTATTGGAGCAATTCCTCGCCGATAATCCCCAGGCTGTGGCCATCGAAGACGGCGCGTTGCTGTTTGAATTCGCTACCGCGAAGTATTCCGTCTCCGGCGAAGGCAAGTGCATTCTGCATTTGTGGTCGGAGGAGCGCAACGCCGTTCGCCGGGTACTCAACGCAGAAGTAAAGGGCCGCACCTTGCGCCTTAGCGTGATGCGCTTCGGGCAGGCGCAACCCAGAACGCTGGAGATCTGCGCCGACCCTGACCGGCGCAAGGGCGCCGCCAAGCACGCGGCTCGTACCCAGTATCAACGCCTGTTGGAGCGGGTCTTGCTGCGCGAGTATCCCGGGTTCAAGATCGAGCACTTGAGCGGCAGCCCCGACCTGGAACATTCGTTCAGCCCGGTGTACACCCGTGCCGTGCTGCGGGCTGGTCAATCTGCATTTGCCGCCCTTGGCGTCAATGCCGAGGAGACGCGGTCGTCGGTGGATGCGGTGCTCACCTTCGGCATTCTCTGGATGGATTACCAGCGGCAGCAGCTTGCCGGACGAGCTCACGTGGAAGGGCTGAAGCTGTTCCTGCCGCCGGGACGGGCGGCGATCGTGCGCCAGCGCGCGGCGCATCTCCATCCTGAGGCAGCCAAATGGCAGCTCTACGAACTCGACGAACGCTCCGAGCTGTGCGCGCCCCTCGACCTTGCCGATATCGGCAACATCGTCACGCGCCTGACACATGCGGTAGACGCGGAGGGTGCGCGACAGCGCTTCGCTGCGTCTATTGCGCGCATTCACGCCCTGGCGCCAGCGGCGGAGATCACGGTCGAGTCCGCCTCGGAAATCGTGTTCCGGCTCTTCGGCCTGGAATTTGCGCGCGCCTGCCTGACTCCGGTTTCAGGATCGTTCCGCAACGCCGAGTCGATTGTCTTCGGCATCGGCTCGGCGGAGTATGTGTTGGACGAAAGCACCGAAGCGCTGTTTGGCGAACTGGTGCAGGGCATCCTCGAGCAGCGCCAACCCGACGGCTCGCCTACTAACCTGTTTTTCCGGCTGGCCCCCGAGCGCTGGCTGGAAACTCTAGTTACGCGCGAGGTTCGCGTGATCGACGAGCGGCTCGATGGCCGCTTCGTGTACTCCCAGGTACCGGCGTTCGCGGCTTCCGATCGCGCCATGCTCGACGTGCTCACCTGCACGCTCGACGGCCAGCTGGCCATCCTGGAGCTGAAGGCGAATGAAGACATTCACCTGCCGCTGCAAGGGCTCGACTACTGGGCGCGAGTGCGCTGGCATCAGCAGAACGGCGAATTTGCGCGCAACGGGTACTTCGCCGGACGCGAACTCTCCAGCGCTCCACCGCTGTTGTTCCTGGTCGCTCCGGCGTTGCGAGTGCATCCCGCCAGCGACGTCCTCCTGCGCTACCTCTCGCCGCGAATCGAGTGGACGCTGGTGCAGGTGGATGAGCGCTGGCGCAATGGCGTGCGGGTGGTGAACAAGAAACATCCACAGAAAACTGGAACCGCGGATTCGCGCAGATGACGCGGATTTTCCGAGGTCTTATGGTAGTCGAACCTTGTTCTGAAACATCTCGGCTGAAGCACTTGGTTCACGTTTGACTAAGCCCAGCTTCACGTGCCCGGAATTTCCAGTAGTCTCCGGCGGTCTCGCTGAGGTCGCCGGCGGGCTTCTCGCCGCGAAAGACGCGCGACACGCCACGCACCACGCGCCGCATCGGCAGTTCGCCGTCGTCGGCAAGAAACAATTCGCCGACTTTGATGGTGCGGTAGTACCAGCGCTTCAGCAGCGCCAGGTGCTCCATCCACTCCAGGGCGGAGCGCAGCTTGGGGGCTTCGACCGCTGCGAGCGCTTCGGTGATGCGCGACTCCATCGACTGCGGCTTCGAGGTGAGATGCGCGGCCCCGGTCGGTTGGCCGACGTTGAGGCCGACCGGATGGCAGATGCGCCCAGCAACAATTTTGAACAGCGCCACCGATTCGCGCTCCGCCGAGGGCTGCACCATCACGCCGTTCAGGTCGTCGAGACGGCGCACGATCTCCGGCAACTGCGCGGCGGCGGCCTTCACCTTCTCCAGGCGGGTGTGCAGGGCGGCGGCAGCCTCGAAATCGAGATTGGTCGAAGCGTCGTTGCGCTGCCGCTCGATCTCGCGCACCAGCGACTGCCCGCCGGTTTCGAAAAACTGTTGCGCGCGCCCCACTTCGGCCGCGTATTCCTCGTCGCTGCATCCCTTGAAGCAGGGCGCCAGGCACATCTTCATCTCGGAATAAATGCAGCCGGGGAATTGCGGGTCGGGATGGAGATCGTCGATGCAGCGGCGCATCTTGAACAGGTCGAGCGCATCGTTGGCGAACTTCTCGGCGGCGGCGCGGGTGGCGAACAGACCGAAATATTGCGCATTGCCCTTCACTCCGGCAATGCGCGTGGTGACCGTCGCACGCGGGTAAGGATTATCGAGGATCAGCTTGACCAATGGCGCGAAACGCAGGCGCAGGCGTTTGTCGTAGGTCTTGGGGAACTCGCGGCGCAGAGATTGGTAGAGCAGGAACGACGCTTCGAAGTCGGAGCCGGTGGCGGTCCACTCCACCCAGCGCACGCGCTCGCGCAGGTTCAGCTTGCGGGTGTGTCCATCGACGGGGCCGAGCAGGCGTTGCAAGCGGCGGCGCAGGTTCGAGGTCTTGCTGACGTACGGCTCGCTGGCCTCGTCCTCTCCACGCAGCAGAAACACCGCCGCACTCGCCGGAGCAGCGGCGAACAGGTCAGAGTCGCGGTCGGGTACGAACTCAACGCAATGCGAGGGCACTCGATGATTGTATTTCACCACGGAGGACACGGAGGGCACGGAGCAGTTCCCACACAACAACTTTACCGTTGGAAGCCGACCTATTTCTTAATGGATTCCCAGAAAGCCAGGCCTTCGGGAGTTATCTGCGCAACGAACAAACTCCTAAAAAAAGACTCTCTGTTCTCAGCTGTGTGGCCGGAGTATTCCTGGCCGTCTGTGTCAGTCAGTTGCAATATCCCCCGGCCCGAGAGCCGTTCAAAGGCAGCTATGAGGTCATCGTCGTCGAAAACGTAGGACAGGCGCCTTTCTATCAACGACCGCCATCCGTACAGTCTATTTCCTCGGCGGTGTCCAGAGATCATTTCAGTGACGGCGAGAATCGCGCATTCCAGTTGGTCTGATAGCGTCCCCTGTCCTTCAAGTGCTTGTTTCAGACGTCGTTTGCTGGCAACCGAGAAACTCAGCCCTCCCTGTTTTTTCTCAAACTCAGCCTTCTTGGACGTTTGGCGGAAATCGGGTCCTTCCATCTCGATCTTCTTACACAACTCGTGCAGCCGCGACCACATCCGATGTCCGATCCGATCTCCTAGAGTGTCACCCCGCGCAATACGTTCAGCGACGGCTTTGCTGCGCAGATTGTCAAACTCGACATTTGTCCGCTCAGGCATATCAGGGAAGTTAGTTGTAATGATCGTGGTTCCATCCCTGTTGTAGCGGCTGTTGAGGATATAGTTGACGATGTCGAATATCCATTCACTACTCCGTACCGCCGCCAAGTCATCGAGTAACAGCACATCGGAGTCAAGCACTGGGCGTAGTAGTTCCATCTCGGTTACTTGAACCGCTGGATTATAGGAGTCTTGAATTGACTTTAGTAGCTCTCGATAATCGCAGAACAAACAATGCGCACCCTTCTGGCGGATGAGTTCCTTGATCATGCCGATCGCCAAATGCGTCTTGCCCACTCCTGCCGAGCCGACAAACAGCAATCCTCTCTTTTCTTTGGGATACTCCTCGACGAAACGCCAAGCAAGGAGTCGGGCATCCCGGATGCTCTTCTGTTCCTTGTTATCCGGATCGCAGTGGAAGGTGCTGAGCTCGCAATGCTCGTAATGCGGGGGAATATGCGCCGCCGCCAGCAGGCGGTCGGCGCGGCCTTTCTCGCGGCAATCGCAGCGCACCGCTTCGCGCTCTTTGCCGCGCTCGATGGTCTGCCATCCGGTGCCGCCGCAGATGGGACATGTCTCGGTCGGGGTGGTCACGAGTTTGAATCTACTGCCGAGCGCGGGCGTCGCGCAATCCAATTGAGTTGCAGATTTGCACCAATTCGCCAGAAGAGCGCAAGAATCAGTGGCTGACTGTGGAAATCCTCGAGTAAACGCTCCTTAGCAGCACAGGAAGTGCGACAAGCCAACTCATAAATCGGCTTTGCATCAGGGCACGGCTTTCAGCTTGCTGAAAATGCCAAGAGCGCGACTGTTTTGAAGGGGCGCACCTTCAGGTGCGCCGTCAAGCCCTTTGCCATCACGAGCTGGCGAACCGGGGTCCCCAACGAGCGCCGGGTTTGCGCTTGTTGGGGTGAAGTTCAGCCCGCGAGGGATCTGCGGTTCGGCTTTTTTCAGCAGTCTGTTTAGCCGCTGGTCTCAGCGGTCAAAAGCTGTTGCGCGTTTTGTGCCGCCCCTGAAGGGGCTCATTTTCAAAATTACAACCTACCCAGCGCTAAAGCGCTGGGCTATCTTCTTTCCGTCCCGCTAGGCGGGACTGGCCTCTTGCCGATGCAATCAGCGGCGCACATCCGACGTCTTCGGAAGCTGCAAGCCATCCCTGTCATGGCATGGCGACGAGCTGCTCTTTCGGCACCGAGAATATGTCGTAAACATAATCATGAACGGCCAAAGCGGCGGGTTTCGTAGTGCCTGCCTGCAACCGCTTCACGATTTCCTGGCGCGAAAGATCGAAGATGGCTGCCAGGATTTGCTCTCGCTCCTCTTCGGTGGCCTGCGCCAGCAAGAACAGCACGCGCGCGCTGTGCTGTATGTATTTCGGCGAAAGCAGTTGCCGCTTCAGCAGCTCCATGATGAGCGGCGCTTTCGTCCGGTCAAAGCGTCCCGGATCGCCACGCCGGTCCAGTTCGGCGAAGAACTCCGCGGTCCATTCATTGTGATAATCCCACACCTTCTGGAACAGCTCCCTGGTGAAGCGGGTCCCCGCCTTGACCGGCTCGGTGCTGGGCGCCAGCACCACGCCGTCTTCGGTGAGCGCCCACCGCTGAAAATATCCATCCTTGGTGATGACCGCCTGATGAGCAAGCAGCGTCCACAGCCACGAAACGTCGATGCGGTAGGTGGCCAAATCGTTCATGAAGCGCTGCTTGAGTTCGTAGTCGTCGATGGCGGCGGCGAAGTTGCCGTTCAGGATCTGGAAACCGTAGTTCGCGGCCATGTAGAACGCGTGCTGGATGTGCTCGATTGTGATGTTGCCTTTCGGCACGCTGTAGATGGCGCTCCACAGCTCGGGAGTAAAGATCTTCTCCGGCGTGTCCAACGCGTCCTTGCTAATGATGGTGGGTGTGATCCTGCCCTGCGCGTTCAGCAAGCCGCGGGATTCGAGCAGCGCCCGTTCCGAATCCACCAGGCCACTGGCAACGGTGGGCACCGCTTTGCCATTTGCGTCCACCGTCTCGCGCGGCGCATCCAGTACCGCCTGCAATTCCGCCACGGGCGCGCGCAGCGGCCCATTTCCCGCGGCCACGTATGCGGGCTCCGGACTGGCAACCCAGCTTTGGCGATAGGCGTCGTAAAGCCGTCCCTTGACGCGTCCGGCAAGGACATCGTCGAGCGTAACCTGCCGGCCTGTGGGGATGGGCTCGTGGGGCACGAACATCAGTCCCAGCAGTCGCTCGCGGAGCTTGTCGATGGCGACCGCGCGCAACGCCACCGGGTTATACCGCGAGCGGCCATAGGCATCGCTGGGGTGATAGATCATCACCGCCGCCATCCCGCCAATCGGCGCACCCTGCGTGAGTTCGCCATTCTTCATGCCTGCCATGAGCATGATGAGCGCGTTGTAGCGCTGGTAGGCGATCATGTTCGGCGAAGCCATGCCGATGGTTTGCGGATCGGGAAACACGCCGTTGGGGTCGTCTTTCCACATCTCGATGAGGCTGCCGAGATAGTCCCAGCGGCCGACATTGGTGCCCAGCAGCCGCCGCCGGAAGACCCAGGCGATCGCCGGCAGATAACGGCCGCCATTGCCTTCCTCGTAGAGAATCTTGATCTTGAATGTGCCAGCCGGGACCCCGATGATTCCTTCCACCCGCGCCAGCAACTTCTCCACGATGAGCGCTTCCCCGGGCGTCTGCATCTTCGGGATGTAAAAATACACGCCCGTGCCGGCGCTCTTTAGGGCCTCGTAGTTGTTGAGCACCCAGAGAACGACCACCGCAATCAGGCCGGGGGCGGGTTCGCCATCGATGGTGACATGATCGTAGAGCACGTGAATGCTGGGCGGACGAACCAGGCGCGTGGGCCACTGCTGGGGCGGCGTGTTGATTCTGTAAGAGCGCTTGTTGTCCTTCTTCAGCACTTCGTAGGGCTTGCTGGCCCAGCGGCCTTGGAAAATGTCTTTGGCGTTCTGTAGGGCAGCAAACGTTCCCACAGGCTGGCCCTTGGGTGTGCCCTGAGGCTGGAAGTGCGACGGCGAGGCGTCTTCAAAATCCGGCATGTTCATGGGCGCGGCGCTATTCAAAGCGTTGAACGCCATATCCAGCGGGTGCCAGGGACCGGTAAGCTCCAATCCGGGGTTTTTCAACGGATGCACGTCGGCGGGGATGGGTACTTCGTCGTTGAGCCGCCAGCGCCATTGGCTCTCGTGGCCTAGAAAGTTGTCGATCATGCCTTGAACAATCTGGCGAAATGTCCAAGAACGTCCCGTGACCGGGTCGTGGAACGTCTCCTCCCACGCCGGCCAGTCGTATTTGCTTTGCACCGGCTCGCCACTCTCGAGCAGCGCTCGTCGGGCGCTTAGGGCCTCGGCAATCCCTGGACGCAGTTCGCGGGTGAGCGTCGCCAGCGTTTCTTCGACGTTGACATCTCGACCATTGATGTTCTTGGTTCCGAACAATTCTGGGAATTGCCGTAGAATATCTTCACGGATCATCGGCTCGCCTCCCACGTGGTTTTACAAGCCAGTGTAGTGCGCGCCTTCAGTCCGGTCAAAGTGTTGGAACTGCTTTGCAGTTTGAGGGGCGCTCACACCGCTGGCCGCGAGAATCCTGTACACAATCGCTCTCTGCCGCCCAGTGCGGATTCCGGGCTGTGCCTATCGTGGACGAGAAGGGCAAGCCGGTGGCGCACACGCCGGAATTCATTTCGCAGATCTTCGACGAGGAACTGGAGAAGCTGCTGGCCAATCCGCCGAAAGACGCGTTCGACAATCCGGAACAATTCAAGATCGCGCGCAAGATTGCGGAGGCGATGATGATGATAAAGAATGGGGAGTTCGACCCGTTCTAGCTCAACCGCTGTGCAAGAAAGTAGCGCTTCGCAAAAGTCGATCTTCCGTGGTTCTCCGCTGAGTGCTGAGTGCTTCTCCCCTTGCATTAACCCCCCTCAACGCGCCACAATAGATTTGTTCGATCCTTGTCACAGCGCTGTGTGAGCAAGCAGGCCGCGTCGGCGTAGGCGCGGTTCGTGTTTTTGTAACGCATGTGTCGTCCAGGTCATCGAATGAAGTGAGTCGTAAAGAAGCGTCAACCTGTAGCTTCAACATCCCCGTAGGTCGGGCGCAGTAAGCGTAGTGGATCTACTGAAGCCGCGGGTCAGCTTTCAACATCCCCGTTCCGGGGCGTGAGATTCCGAATCGAAACGGAGCCGCGCGGCTGGAACTGAAGGCAGAGACAAAAAGTGGCTACAGCACCGATTATCGAAGCAGTATCCTGCTCGCTCGAAAACTATCTCGTACTTCCGGATAGCTCCATGGACGACCGCATTGCGGCCGCCAAAGCTACCTTGGGTAGCGAGTGCATCGTTCTTGGGCATCACTATCAACGCGATGAAGTCATCCGCTTCGCCGATTGCCGTGGCGATTCCTATCGCCTTTCGCAGATGGCGGCGCAGGCCAAGGGCAGCTACATCGTCTTCTGCGGCGTGCACTTCATGGCGGAAAGCGCCGACATTTTGGCGCGTCCCGGACAAGCGGTCATACTCCCCGACCTGAATGCCGGCTGCTCCATGGCCGACATGGCCGAGATTTCGCAGGTGGAAGACGCCTGGGAGCAGCTTGTCAATCTTGGCCTGACCGACGACGAGGGAAGCGGCATCACCCCGATCACCTACATGAACTCTACTGCGGCCATCAAGGCATTCTGCGGGGAGCGTGGAGGCATGGTCTGCACCTCCTCCAATGCCAAGGGCGCGTTCGAGTGGGCGCTCCGCCGCAACGGCAAGATTTTCTTCCTGCCCGATCAGCACCTGGGCCGTAACACGGGTTACGCTCGCGGCATTCCGTTGGATGAGATGGTGGTCTGGGACCCTTACATGTTGCAAGGCGGCCAGAACGCCGAGCGGTTGCGCAAAGCCAAAGTGATTTTATGGAAGGGCCATTGTTCGGTACACCAGCGTTTCCTGCCGGAGCATGTAGACAAGGTGCGCGTAAACTATCCCGGCATCCAAGTCATCGTTCATCCAGAGTGCCGCTGGGAGGTCTGCCAGAAGGCTGACGGCATCGGGTCAACCGATTACCTTATCCGATATGTAAAACAAGCTCCCGCAGGATCGTCGTTCGCCATCGGCACGGAGATCCACCTGGTGAACCGCGTGGCGAAGGAAAATCCGGACAAGCGTGTCATCACGCTCGACGATTCGGGTTGTCTGTGTACCACAATGTTCCGCATATCGCCGCAACACTTGTGTTGGGCGCTGGAAAACCTGGTGGACGGTAACGTTGTCAATCAGATCAAGGTAAAAGACAACGTGAAGAAGTGGGCACGCGTGGCGCTTGATAGAATGTTAGAGATCCAGTGATTATTCGCAAACGTCCCCGGGAAAAGTATTGGCGCCGCATTCCGCGGTATTGGTCAGACCTGCGGGAGTATCGGCGTCGCATGGTGAATCGCCGCAAGGCATACAATCAAGCCAAGCTGGGAAGTATAGATATGGCACGCACGTTCACAGTTTCCGAAGCCGAGACCCTTTTGCCGGTGCTGGAGTCGCTGCTACGCTCCGCCATGCAGGCCAAGGCGCTGATTGAAGAGGTAGACGCCGAACTGCAATCCCTGGCAAACCGTATCTTCGTGAACGGCGGCACGCTGGTTGACGTGGTGTCAGTGGCCCGGCGCAAGGCTGAGCGCGAGAAGGCGGTGCAGCGCGCCAAGGATGCCGTCGCCGAAATCGACGCCACCGGCGTCCAAGTTAAAGATCTCGATATCGGCCTGCTCGATTTTCCCTGCATCGTGGGGGAAGAGGTCATTCTGCTCTGCTGGAAGCTGGGCGAAGAGAAGCTCACGCATTGGCATGGCACCGAGGAGGGCTTTGCCGGCCGCAAACCCATCGATGATCGCATTCTCCGGGGCCAGAAGAAGAGCAATTGATAGCATGGTAACTTGGAGCAAGTGTCAACCGGATCATAGTGATGGAAGTGGAGTGAATGCTTAAGAACAAACCAGTCCGGCAGCGTGGGCAAGATATTCGGAGTCTTCCCACCTACACGATACCCGAAGCCGCCGCGTTTCTCGCAATCCCGAGACGGATGCTCGCCTCATGGTATGAAGGGAGAGAGCCGATCTTGAAGGCTTCCGGACGTTACGGAGCCACCCATCTTCTCTCATATCGGGACATTGAGGAGGCATACCGCGTATTTCTGCTGCGGGAGAGGTTCGATTTTTCGCTGCAATTTCTCCGTCGCTCGATGGGAAACGCACGCCAGATGTTTAGGTCGCAGCACCCGCTCCAGCGGGCGGATGCGATTAAGGAGTGTTTGCGAGACCTTGTATACGACAAACCGGCTCGTGGGAAAAACCCGCGCACTATCACATCTCTGGGGAAGTGTCCTGGTCAGCAGCTCGTGGAGGAAGTGGCAAACTTGTTCTCGGAGAGGATAGAGGCTGGTAGGTTTATATTCCCATGGCGTTTTGCGGCAACTGACCACAAGAGTCGTCCCGTATCGATGAACCCAAATATCATGTCTGGCCGTTTGGTGGTCGCGGGTACCCGGATCCCGGTCACAACGATTTTGGGTCAAAAGCGCGCTGGAGAAAAGGTTGAGGAGATTGCGGCAGAGTTTGGCCTCGACAACACGATTGTGCAGCAGGCTCTAACACACATTGACATACGTCAAAAAGCGGCGTGAGGAGTGTGTTCTTTTTCTCGACGAAGGGTTCTCAGCCGAGTCTGTTGCTGTGCGCCTCAGGACGGCCGGATTTACGGTACAGAGATTTCCTGAGTGGTTCAGGGATGAACACGGTCAAATCCGACGGAATGTGGAAGACCCAGAAGTTATAAGCTTCTGTCACAGGAACGGCTGGATGCTTGTGACGAGAGATCACGAGATGAAGAATACTCATCGCGAGGAGATCAAGAAGACAGAAGTCGCAATTTTGGCGACTGCTCACAACAGTGCTGAAGATCAAGACGGATGGGTTGTAGCGATTATCAACCTGAAGAGCCGAATACTCCGCGAATTCAAGAACCGTGAGAGACCCTGGTTCGCGACGTTCAGTCGCACAGCAAAGCTCACCATTGCGACCATTAAGTAGACTCACGCGCGCGCGTTTCACTGACCATGATTCAACTCTCTTCCGCCGGGAAACGCTTCGGTCCCAAGCTTCTCTTCAATGACCTCGATTGGCTTATCACCCCGCGCGATCGCGTCGGGCTGGTGGGCGCCAATGGCACCGGCAAATCAACTCTGCTCAAAATTCTGGGCGGGCTCGAATCGCTCGACTATGGCACCGTCACTCCTGCTAAGAATATGACCTTCGGCTATCTGCCGCAGGATGGTCTACAGCTCTCCGGCCGCACCGTGTTCGACGAATGCATGTCGGTGTTCAGCGACCTGCGCTCGCTGGAGCGGGAGATGGAAGAGTTGGCCCACAAGATGGGCGAACTGGACCACACTTCCAGTGAGTACGCGCAAGTGGCGAACCGCTACCAGCGCATCACCGGGGAGTTTCGCGTGCGCGACGGTTACGCCCTCGATTCGCAGGTCGGCACCGTACTGGATGGTCTTGGCTTTCGCAAAGAAGACTGGACGCGGCAGACAGAAGAGTTTTCCGGCGGCTGGCAGATGCGGATCGCGCTGGCCAAGCTGTTGCTGGCCAAACCCAACCTGCTGTTGCTCGACGAGCCCACCAACCATCTCGATCTCGAAACCCGCAACTGGCTGGAGCAATATCTCCTGCAATATCCGTACGCCTATCTGCTCATCTCGCACGACCGCTACTTCCTCGACGTAACGGTGGATCGCATCGTCGAAATATGGAACAAGCGCGTGCAGTTTTACAGCGGCAATTACGAGAAGTATTTGCAGCAGAAACTGGAGCGCCGCGACTCGCTGGTGGCGGCGTACAAGAACCAGCGCGAGCGAATCGAGCAACTTGAGGCTTTTATCAACCGCTTTCGCGCGCAGGCGACCAAGGCGAAGCAAGTCCAGAGCCGCATCAAGGAACTGGAGAAAATCGACCGCATTGAGATTCCCCCGGACGAGAAGACCATCCACTTCAGCTTTCCCCAGCCCCACCCCAGCGGCCGATTGGTCGTCGAGTGCGCGGGCGTGGCGAAGAGCTATGGGGCGAAAGAAGTTTTCCGCGACGTAGACTTCACCATCCAGCGCGGAGATCGCATCGCGCTGGTCGGCGTCAATGGGGCGGGCAAATCGACGCTGATCAAGCTTCTGGCTGGCATTGAACCGCTGACGGCGGGCGCGCTGCAGCTAGGCCACAACGTGGAACCTGACTATTTCGCGCAGGACCAGTACAAGGAGCTCGATCCCACTCGCCGCATGCTCGACGACCTCTCCGATGTAGCGGGGCAGAAGTCGATGACAGAATTACGTGGCGTGTTGGGCTGCTTCCTTTTCTCCGAAGATGACGTGTTCAAGCCGATTGGGGTGCTTTCGGGCGGCGAGCGCAACCGTTATGCGCTGGCCCGCATGTTGCTGCATCCGTCGAACTTCCTGCTGCTCGACGAGCCCACCAACCACCTCGACCTGCGCGCCAAAGACGTGCTGCTTGAGTCGCTGGAGAAATATAACGGCACCGTGGTTTTCGTTTCGCACGATCGCTACTTCATCGACAAGCTGGCTACACGCGTCTTCGAGATCGGCAGTGGCCGGGTTGAAGTCTTCCCGGGCAATTACGAAGACTATCTCTGGCGCAAGCAGCGAGCCGGCGTGGCGGAGGAGGTACCTGGTCCGTCGAATAGAGCCGGCAATTGGGCTCCCACGTTGTCAGATGTCCCCGGCTATGAGGAACGAAATCCGTCATCCAGGAAGCGCGTGAACCCGATCAAGCGCAAACAAATGGAAGAGCGATGCAAGCAAGTCGAGGAAGAGATCGCGCAACTGGAGAGCGGAGTCGCCGAGTGTGAGCGCGAGTTGCAGTCGTTTGTCAGCGCGGAAGAGACGGCGCGTTGGACCGGCTTGCTGGCCAAGCGCCGCGCTAATCTGGGACCGCTAATGGCGGAGTGGGAAGAGCTCTCGCAAGTGTTGGAGCGCGCCAACGCCTAGTTGGAGGCGCTAAGGCAGGGAGACGGGGTGTCTGTAGTGGTTGTCGCGGCAATAACCACGCGGTTCCGGCCATCGGCTTTAGCGCGGTACAACGCTTCGTCCGCCAACCCGACAATCTGTGCAGCCGACGTGCCGTGCTGCGGAAACGCTGCAACCCCGATTGATACCGTAATCCGGCGCAGAGTTTCTCCGCGATGGCGGACCTGCAGGTTCGCGACCTGCTCCTTGAGCTTCACCGCCCGTTGGTAACCAGCCTCCAGACCAGCCTCCGCCAGGATCAATATAGGTGCTACCGAATACACGAATCCTGGAACCGCACTAAATTCGAATCCAGCCAGCGCGGATTGCCAACAGGCTCGCCACTGCAACTACGATCCACAACAGCACGCCTTGCAACAGGGGACGCGGACCGACCTTGCGCAACGCGGCCGGGGAAAGGCCGGCGCCGATCAGGAATAGCGTGATGATCAGCATCAGTTTGCCGGCGTTGCTTAGAAACTTGTACGCAACGGCGCCGGGGAACAAATAGGTGTTCGCCACCGCCGCCAGGCAAAAAAACAAGATGAACCACGGCCATTGGATGCGCGTCTTACTGCCCTTGACCGCTGCTGTTCCAATCGATAAGGGAACGATCCAGAGTGCGCGGGCCAGCTTCACGGTAGTTCCCACGGCCAATGCCACCGCGCCGTACTTGGCCGATGCTCCAACCACCGAACTAGTGTCGTGGATTGCCAAGGCCGCCCACAATCCAAACTGGGTCTGCGAAAGCTTCAACCAAAGGCCGATCGCGGGAAATGTAAGCAGCGCGACCGAGTTCAACACAAAAATGGTTCCCAGCGAAACCGACATCTCGTCTTCGGTCGCTCCCGTAATTGGACCGACGGCCGCAATGGCACTGCCGCCGCAAATAGCGGTTCCGGTGGAGATGAGGAACGCGGGCCGAGGCGGCACTGAGATCAGCTTGCCCAGCAGGGTTCCCACGATCAGCGCGAAGGCGATACTCAAGGCGGTGTACAGGAATCCGCCCCGGCCGGCGTGCACCACCTCTTGCAGATTCATCCCGAAGCCCAGCCCCACAACAGCGGACTGCAGTAGAACCCTGGAGAGCTTTCTGGATTCGTCCTTGTAGGGATGGGTGGCGATGGCGCCGAAGATAAGACCGGCGAGCAAAGCCAGCGGCGGCGAGGCCCACGGCGTCAGGCAAAAAAAGAGCCCCAGGGCAAACAGAAGCTTTGAATTCATCAATTGCGAAAAATGTCAGATTTAGTGATCGCCCAATTGTACTTGGGGCCTAGGGCTGAAGTTGCGGGGGACCGGGCGGAAAATGGGAAAATTAAATGAGCCCGCTGCCAAGGAGCGGTGACATTTCCTTGGCCTCGGGCCCATTCGATCCTGAAATGGATCGGAGGTGATATCTCTATGCTACGCCAGGCTGTGGAAATGTCAAGAAGAAATCCGAACGACGCGCTGTCTTTCTAGCCGTTGCGCATATTTTACAAACGCCTTCAACTGACTGAAAACAGGGGGGATGAGGGCGGCGATTCCGGCTGCGGCGGCAATTATGGAGTCGGCTCGTTGCCTGCCTTAACCAGTGGGTGCTACACTCCGCCTCTTCTAACCTCATCAAGGAGCACTCATGGGTTCGGTACGGCTGTGTGCGTTGCTAGTTCTGTGCTTACTGCCCGGGCTGCTGGCAGTGTTCGCATTTCCCGCTACACATCAACCCCCTCAGAGCTTACAAGCCACAGGCGCTTCTGATTCGTCCCATCCGCTGCTGCAATACACTCTGCCGCCAGACAAACTGGAAAAAGCTTATGCACTCTACCTGCTGAACGGCACCCTCTACTTCGTCACCACGGCGTGGAGCTTCCTGGTGTTGTGCCTCATGCTGCGGACCAGGTTTGGGGTCCGGCTGCGTAACCTGGCAACCGTATCTCGATTCCGAGTGGTACAGGCCGCCATCGTGATGTCCGTGTTTGTGCTTGTACTCGAATTGACCCAGCTCCCATTCGACAGTTACGAGCACCATGTCAGTCTGAAATACGGTCTCTCCGTGCAGCAGTGGGGCTCGTGGTTCTGGGATTGGGGAAAAGGCCTGCTGCTCGGCTTCCTAATCGCAAGCCTTGTAGGCTGGGGGCTTTATGCCGTGCTACGCCACAGCCCTCGCCGCTGGTGGTTCTACTTCTGGCTGGGGACGATCCCCGGCGTGATTTTCTTGATCTTCATCGCACCGGTTTGGATCGAGCCGCTATTCAACAAGTTCGAACCGCTTATCGATCACCACGCCGACCTGGTTGCACAGATCGAGCGGGTTGTACACCGCGGCGGAATGGACATCCCACCTGAGCGCATGTTCGAGATGAAAGCCAGCGAGAAGACCACCGAACTGAACGCTTACGTCACTGGCTTCGGAGCCACCAAACGGGTCGTGGTGTGGGACACCACGATGGAGCACATGACCATCCCGCAAACGTTATTTGTGTTTGGGCACGAGATGGGGCATTACGTCCTTTACCACATTCCCAAGGAGCTGACGATTATCCTGCTGCAACTCCTGGTGTTGTACTACGCGGGTTATCGGCTGGCGAACTGGATGGTGGCGCACTACGGGGCGCGATGGGCCATACCCGACTTGAGCGACTGGGCTTCTCTTCCCCTGCTGTTCCTCATTCTCTCCGTGCTCACCTTTCTGGCCACACCGGCTTTCAATGCCGTTTCGCGCCATTATGAGCACCAGGCCGACCAGTACGGCCTTGAAGTCATCCATGGAC
>OCZT010002096.1_pt1 | contig 20632 bp, 16 predicted proteins | sample 1539031 | NCBI WGS metagenome assembly OCZT01 (sample SAMEA3539308, study PRJEB22396) | soil metagenome | biome: tundra; feature: field; material: soil | place: USA | collected 2010-05 | depth 0.15 m | reverse complement strand
GCACCTCCGACAATCTCTCCGACTCCGGCACGCAACATCATTCAACACCACCGCCAAGAGCCCTTCACATAACGCACCGCAAACCCACAGTTGATGACCAGCGAGCCCTTACGTCGCTGTGGTCCTCGCCGCCGCACTCTCTTCTTCGCGCTGCAGGCGCGCAACGCCGCGGGCGTGCAATAGCGGAATATCAGCTCAGCGGGCGTGCGATTCGAAGTGTCGAGGTTGAGAGGGGGGAGTGGATCATCGGCGGCGCTTCGGTGGCGCTGCTTCTGAGCATGTTCCTGCTCCCCTGGTACGGGGACACGTCGGTGTACGCGCCGACGGAGGCGTCCCTCGGGCGCCCCACCAACTTCTACGCCTGGAACTCGTTGGAGGGCCTTCGCTGGCTGCTCCTGCTGACGGTGCTTGTCGGCCTGGTCGTCTGGTGGCTGCAGTCGACCCGGCAAGCGCCGGCGCTGCCCGTCTGCTTCACGGTGATCGAGACGGTGCTGGCGGTGCTGCTGCTGCTGGCACTGATCTACCGCGTCCTGGTGAACCAACCGGGCGCCAGCAGCGTCATCGAAGCGAAGACCGGCGCGTACGCCGGCTTCGTGCTCTCTGCGGCGATCGTGGTCGGCGGATACCTCTCGCTGCGAGAGGACGGGATCTCGCCGAAGGACGCGCCCGCCGGGATCGAGACGCTGCGCCTGCTTCCGCGAACCGCAGCTGGCGGGCGCTGACACTCCGGTCGACGCAGGCGCTGAGCGGTCCCGTTGGCTGCGGGCGCTGAGCGGTCCCGTCGGCTTAGAATCACGCGAATGCTGGATCGCGAACAGGTCAACCACGTCGCCCGCCTTGCCCGTCTCGAGCTGACCGAGGAGGAGGTGGACCGGATGGCCACCGAGCTTTCGAAGGTGCTCGACCACATCGAGAAGATCCGCGAGCTCGACCTGGACGGGGTTCTTCCGACCTCTCACGTCGTCGATGTCGTCAACGCCCTACGCGCCGACGAGCCACAGCCGTCGCTCCCAGTCGAGGTGGCGCTGAGATCGGCCCCGGAGGCGGTCGCGGGTGGATTCGGCGTTCCGAGCCCGGGCGCGGCGGCCGCCGGATGAAGTCGACCGGCGTCCCGCGAGACCCGGCTCAGTCGCGAGCAGCTTGATGACCGACCTGCTGGAGCTCACCGCCGCCGCGGCTGCAGCACTCGTCCGCAAGGGCGAGGTCGACGCGAACGAGCTGTTCGAGGCATACCGCGAGCGTGCCGCCGCTGAGGAGCTGAACGCATTCACCTGGGTCGCGGACGAGCCGCCGGCGACCGGCGGGCGTGGCGATGCTCCCCTCGGCGGCGTTCCGCTGGCCGTCAAGGACCTGTTCTGCACCGAGGGGGTGCCGAGCCAGGCGGGGTCTCGGATCCTCGAGGGCTACCGGCCCCCGTACACGGCGACGGTCGTGCAGAAGCTCGCGGACGCCGGCGCGCCGCTGCTCGCCAAGACCAATCAGGACGAGTTCGCGATGGGCTCCTCCAACGAGAACTCGGGCTTCGGTCCCGTTCGTAACCCGTGGGACACCAATCGTGTTCCCGGCGGATCGTCAGGCGGAAGCGCCGCCGCCGTTGCCGCTGGCCTCGCGCCCTGGGCGATCGGCACCGACACCGGCGGATCGATCCGCCAGCCGGCGGCGCTGTGTGGGATCGTCGGCCTGAAGCCGACATATGGGGCGTGCTCGCGCTACGGGATGATCGCGTTCGCGTCATCGCTGGATCAGGCCGGGCCGCTGACGCGCGACGTGACCGACGCCGCTCTGCTGCTGCGCCACATGGTCGGCAAGGATCCGCGCGACTCGACGTCGCTCGAGTTCCCTGAGCCGATTGCGCTGCCGAGCCGCGAGGACCTGAAGGGCGTCCGTCTTGGGGTTCCCGAGGAGCTGACCGGTTCGCAGGGCGGCGTCGACGCGGGGGTCAGGACCAGCTTCGAGGCGACGCTCGCACTCGCCGAGCGGCTCGGGGCGACAGTCGAGCCGTGCCGGCTTCCGCACGCGCCGCATGCACTGTCCGCGTACTACCTGATCGCCCCGGCCGAGGCCTCGGCCAACCTCGCCCGTTTCGACGGGGTGCGTTACGGGCTGCGCGTCGGCGGCGACGGCGACCTAGTCTCGATGTACAGCCGCACCCGAGCCGCCGGATTCGGGCCAGAGGTCAAGCGCCGGATCATGCTCGGCACCTACGCCCTGTCCAGCGGTTACTACGACGCCTACTACGGGACCGCGCAGAAGGTGCGCACGAAGATCTCCGAGGACTTTCGCGCGGCGTTCGCGCGGTTCGACTTCGTGGTCACGCCGACGAGCCCGTGGACGGCGTTCGAGCTCGGTGCCAAGGCCGACGATCCGCTGGCGATGTACCTCAATGACTTCTGCACGGTGCCGATGCCGCTCGCCGGGATTCCGGCGATCTCGATCCCGTCCGGGTGCAGCGAAGGACTGCCGGTCGGCTTCCAGCTGGCCGGACCGGCGTTCAGCGAGAGTCGCATGCTCGACGTGGCGTTCGCGCTGGAGCAGGCGATCGGCTTCGACGGCAGCCCCGCGCGGCGTGGGGGAGGCGGATGAGCAGTATGGCATACGAGCCGGTGATCGGGCTGGAGATCCACGTCCAGCTGAGAACGAGCACGAAGATGTTCTGTGGTTGCGAGCTCTCGTTCGGCGATCAGCCCAACATCCACACCTGCCCGGTCTGCCTCGGCCTGCCGGGGACCCTGCCGGTGATCAACGAGCGTGCGATCCACTATGGGCTGATGATCGGGCTGGCGCTCGGCTGCGAGATCGCCGAGCGCTCGCTGTTCCACCGCAAGAACTACTTCTACCCGGACCTGTCGAAGGGCTACCAGATCTCCCAGTACGACGTGCCGCTTTGCCGCGGTGGCCGGCTTGGCGACGTGCGGATCCATCGCGTCCACCTGGAGGAGGACGCTGCGAAGCTCGTCCACATCGGCGAGAGCGGACGGATCCACGGCTCGGATCGCAGCGTCGTCGACTTCAACCGCGGCGGCACGCCGCTGGTGGAGATCGTCACCGAGCCCGACGTGCGTTCGGCCGAGCAGGCGCGCGATTGGCTGAACTTGCTGCGCACGACCCTCCGTGTCCTCGGCGTCTCCGACGTGAACATGGAGGAGGGGTCGCTGCGCTGTGACGCGAACGTGTCGGTGCGGCCCGCCGGGGCGTCCGAGCTCGGGACCAAGACCGAGCTGAAGAACATGAACTCGTTCCGCTTCCTTGCGCAGGGGGTTCGCGCCGAGATCGACCGCCAGGTGGCGCTGCTTGAAGCAGGCGAGGCGGTCGTCCAGGAGACGCTCCACTTCGACCCCGCGACTGGCCGGCTGACCCCGCTGCGCTCCAAGGAGGAGGCGCACGACTACCGCTACTTCCCGGAGCCGGACCTCGTACCGCTGCTCGCGACCCCCGCGATGCGTCAAGACGCGCGAGCGGCACTGCCCGAGCTGCCAGCCGCACGCGCGGAGCGGTTCGAGCTCGACCTCGGACTGCCGGCCGAGCGCGCCCGTGAGCTTGCCTTCAGGACCGACCTGGCGGACTACTACGAGGCGACGCTCGCAGCGGACGGCTCGCAGCCCGATCCGGTGGCGCTTGCGAACTGGATTCAGCAGCTCGTCGAGCGGATCGGGACGGACACCGATCCCGCGGCATCGAAGGTCACACCCGCGAGCCTCGCGACACTCGTCACGATGGTGGGCGCCAACGAGGTCAGCCGGGGCACCGCGCGCGACGTGTTGACGACGCTCGTCGCGGAGGGAGGCAATCCGCGCACGATCGTCGAGCGCGAAGGCCTCGGAGCGTTGAGCGGCGAGGACTCGGGGCTCGCTGGAATCGTCGCGGCCGCGCTGGCAGCGGACCCGGAGGCCGCCGACAGGGTCCGGAGCGGCAACATGAAGGCGATCGGCCCGCTCGTCGGCTACGTGATGAAGGCGACCAAGGGGAGGGCGGACGGCCGGGAGATCACCCATCTGATCCGCGAGCAGCTCGGCCGCTGAACGCGCTCTCGGAGGCTCGTTATTTAAGTTAAGCGCCAGTCCATAAGCCCGTGCACGGGCTTATGGACTGACCCCTCAAGCAAAACGAGGCCGCCACGGTGCGCCCGTGACGGCCTCTGGTACAGACGCTGAATCAGTCGAGATGGCGCGAGAACCGGCGTACGACCAGTCCCGTGCCGAGCAGCAAAGCGCCACCCGCGAGCAGAAGCGCAACATCGAGTCCGGTGAACGGCAACGTTCCTGCCAACACCGACCCAGTCGCGGTCGTCCCAGTCGTGGTCGTCGACACGACCTTGCAAGTCTGCGGGTGGTACGTCTGGCAAGTCGAGCTACTCAAGGCCAGCGCCGAACCCGGCAGGATCGCCATTGCCATCACCGTCACCATCACCGTCACGATACGTTTCATCTATTTCCCCCCCGACAATTGTTCGGTTGTCGGTGCCGCGTTCGATGGACGGACAGCGTTATATCATGTTCCCACGCTCATCCTACACCACGATCCGGTTATGAGGAACCTGGCGGTTCTGCCGGGTCGCGCGGGTGCGCCGCGATCAGCGGACCAGTGTCGCCGGCGGCCCTGCCGCTCAGTTCGAAACTGCCAACAGTTGTAGCGCTTCTTCCGCCTTCAGCGGGTGCGTGCTGTTGACTCGCGCGAGCGCAGTCCGGATCACGGGCTCCTGCTTGTCGATCGCCACAGCGGTCCGGAGCGCCTTCGTAGCTGCGACGTTGTCACCGAGCGCCGAGTCGGCCAGTCCCTCGCCGAACCAGCCAAGCCACCCGCCGGGCTCGCGCGAGATCGCCTGCTGGAAGCGCTGCTGCGCCTCGTTGAACAGGCCGTTCTCCAGCGCGATGACGCCGCCGAGGCGGCCCGGATCGGCGCTCAGGGGGTCCAGCTTGGCGGCCAGCGTCAAGTCGCTGAGCGCCGCACCGGGGTTGGTCACGCGCAGGTCACTGGCGGTCGAGACCTCGCGCACCGACAGGTACGGGAAGCCGAGCGCGACGACCGCCGCAGTCAGCGCAACGCCAGCGATTGCCAGCCGGGCCGGGCGCAGCCTGGCCCCGCCCGGCTGCGTGGCCGTTGTGGGTGGCGTGGCGGGAGCGTCCGCTGCCGGATCCACGGCATCGGCCGTCCGAGTCCGGCGGCCGAAGGCCATGGCCATCCCCAGGAACGCGAGCGCCGGCCCGCTGAGCGCGGGCATCTGCCAGAACCAGTCGACCGATCCGTGCACCAGCCAATCGACCAGCGGCAGCAGGGCGGCGGCGCAGACCGCCGGACCGAGCCCGCTCGGAAGACGCACCGCGCGGACCGCGCCGATCAGTGCTGCGACCAGGAACGCGGCGAACAACGCGAACCCGACGAGCCCGGTCGATGCGAACAGGCTCATCTCCAGGCTGTGCGGCCACGCCGGATCCTCGTTCGTGCGGCGGCGCGTGATGTAGTAGTCCGCGAAGTTGTCCTGCCCGAGCCCACCGATCGGGTTCGCGACGGTCGCGTCGAGCGCCACCCGCCAGAAGTCGTAGCGACCGCTGCCGACGGTCAGGAAGTGCGAGGAGTTACCGCCGGTCTCCGGCTCGCTGAAGCTATTCCATTGGCGCGTGATGAAGCTGATCGGATGTCCGTGGGTGGCCGCGAACCCACCGAGGACGCTGACGGCCAAAGCGAGCGCCACCAGCGTCGCGCCGAGCCGGCGCCGGCCGCGGTCGGAGATCCGCGGCTCCGGGACGACCGACTCGATCCAGCTGATCGCCGTACCGAGCACGAACGCTACCAGGCAGATCAGGAGCGCGGGCTGGCCGATGCGCTGGGCCGCGTGGTCGAGCGCGGCCGTGGACGCCTGCTCGTTGAGGCCGAGCAGCCGGTGCACCGGGGCGATCGCTGCCACCGCCGGAATCAGCGCGGCGGCCGCGGTCCGGAACCGATTGCGGACGAGCGAAATGGTCAGGATCAGCACGAATGGCAGCGTGAACAGCCAACCGCGGCTCTGACCGACCACCGCCAGCTGCAGACAAGCGCAGGCCATCGCGATCAGCAGGCCGCGAAGCAGCCCGGGGAGCTCCCGCCGCACCGACAGCACCGTTGCGAGCAGCGCGCCGGTCATGAACAGCGCCACACTCGCGTTGAAGTAACCGGTCGGCGCCGCCAGTCGGCCGTAGGTCACAAGCGCGCCGACACGGTCAGCCGCCGCCAGGCGGAACAGGAACGCGATCGCGATCGTCCCGACGCCGAGCGTGAACGCGACCAGCACGGCCAGCGCGCCCTCCGCGGTCCACGGCAGCACGACGAACAGCGTGAACACGATCAGGTAGAGCAACGCCCGGTTGCTTCCCTGCAGCGCGTCGCCCTTCGAGCTTGCCCACGTGATCGAAAGGTAGGACCAGGCCACGTATGCGGCGAAGCACACGATCGCCCGCTTCGCCGTAGGCGACAGCGACAGCCGCGGACCCAGCCAGAGGACCGTCAACGCCAGCAGGGCAAGCAGCGCAAGCGCACCCCAGTACCAGGTGTCGGCGTCGTAGCCGCCGTTGTGGGCTGCCCATAGGATCATCAGCGCGGCCGCTGGAAGTCCAACCAGGAGGGCGGGGGCGGGGCGGGCCAACGGACCGGCGACCCGCTGCCTGGGCTCTCCGTGCGGGCCTTGCGCGCCGGCGCGTTCAGACGTGAGGGAGCGCGTCATCGTGCCAGAATAGGCGGGTCATGGCTCGGCTACCATCGCATCGCCGGCCGAGACGCGGGCCTGCGCCAGATCGGCCAGATGCAGATTCTTCCAAGACGACATGACGTTCAGCCGGCGCGCAGCTTGCCGCCAGGTTCCGCGTGGAGCATCCCGGTGCTGCTGGGCCTCGTCGGTGTGGCGGCGATCGGTCCCGTCGGCTACCCGGCATGGCTGGCCTGGGTCACGCGCCACGCCACCCCCGTCGAACCACCCGAGAGTCAGCGGTGGCCCGGAGTCTCGCTCGTCATTCCCGCCTACCTCGAGGCGAGCATCATCGGCGCCAAGCTGGACGACCTCGAGCGCGCCATCTACGACGGAGAGCGTCAGATCATCGTGGTCGCCGACGATCCCGAGACGGCGACTGCCGCCCGACGCCCCGGCGTCGAGGTGATCGAGGCCGCTCAGCGCGGGGGGAAAGCCGCTGCCCTGAACCGTGGCTTTGCGGCGGCGCGACACCCCGTGGTCGTGATCACGGATGCCAATGCGATGCTCGCGCCGGGCGCCCTCCCGGCGCTGGCGCGGTGGTTCGCTGACCCGCAGGTCGGCGCCGTAGCAGGGGAGAAGCAGATCCGCGGTGGGCACGAGGGCGCCTACTGGCGCTTCGAGTCATGGCTCAAGCGGCGTGAGTCGCTGCGCGGAAGCACGATCGGCCTCGCTGGCGAGCTCGCCGCGGTACGCCGCGACGCCTACCGGCCGCTTCCGCCCGATCTCGCCGTCGATGACCTGTGGCTCGCGCTTGACGTGATCGAGCAGGGACTGCGCATCGTCTACGAACCGTCAGCGGTGGCGCTGGAGGCGCCCGGCGAGAGCTGGCGTGCGGATTGGGAGCGCCGCACGCGCGTCGTCTCAGGCGCGCTCGACGTGCTCCTGCGGCGCCGGCGCCTGCTCGATCCGCGGAGCAGCCCGGTGGCACTCGAACTGTGGGGCCACCGGCTCGCGCGCCAGTCCGCCGGAGCGCTTGCGCACGCCGCGCTCGTGGGCTGGGCGCTGGTCCGAGCCACCCGTAGCAGACCGGCAGCAGTCTTCGTGCTCGCTCATCTCGCCGCGGCTCGGGCGCTGCGCCGCTTCGTCCGCGGTGAGCCGGTCTCGCGGCCCGAGGCGCTGGCGGCCCAGGTCCTGTTCCTGCAACTGGTCGCACTCGGTGGGATGGGCCGCTACCTGCGCCGGGATCGTCTGGCGCTGTGGCCCAAGGAGGCCCGGTGAGCAGCCCCCGGCCCGGCGTGATGATCGTCTCGACCGCTCACGAGATGGGCGGTGCCGAGGTCTACCTGCTGACGCTGCTCCAAGCGCTCGCCGGAGGCGTGGCGGTCGACGTCGTGATCAGCGATCGCGCACCGGCTGAGCTGCCGCGACGCGTCCACGAGGCGGGCGCCGGCGTCACTTCCGTTCGCGGCCTCGCGCGGCGACCCTCGCCACGGACGACGGTCCGTCTGGCCCGGCTGCTGGAGCGCCGCCGGCCCGCGCTCGTGCACGTGAACCTGAGCGACCAGGGCGACGGCATCGCGGCGATCGCGGCGGCTGCGCTCGTACGACTGCCGGTCACTGCCACGCTCCATCTCGTCATCCCCGAGCGTCGTAGATCGCTGGAATGGCTCTCGCGCCGGTGCCTGCGTGCCGCCCGCGAGGTCATCGCCGTCTCAGACTGGGTGGGCGAGTACCTGCGCCGACAGGGCGCGAGCGCGACCGTCGTGCCCAATGGCGTCGCCACGCCACGGGTCGTGCCGGACGCTCGCCGGGAGCTCGGCGCCCTGACGGGAGAGATCGTGGTCGGTGGGATCGGTCGGCTGGATCGGCAGAAGGGATGGGATGTCCTGTGTGCCGCGGCCCCGCGCGTTCACGAGCGGGTACCGACCGCCCGTTTCGTGGTGGTCGGCGATGGACCGGAGCGGGCACGCCTGCTGGCGGGAGACGGTTCCGGCCGCGTGCATTTCCTCGGCTACCGCGAGCACGCCGCGGATCTCTGCTGCGGAATGGACGTCCTTGCCGTGCCGTCCCGCTACGAGGGCTTCGGTCTCGTCGCAGTGGAAGCGATGCTGGCGGGCGTGCCGGTCATCGCGTCACGGGTCGGATCATTGCCCGAGGTCGTCGGCGACGCTGGGCGACTGGTCGCACCCGAGGACCCGGAGGCGCTGGCCGAGGCGCTGATTTCGCTGCTCGAGGATCCGGACCGCCGCGCGGAGTTCGGGCGGCGAGGAGCGCAGCGCGCTCGCGACCGCTTCGGCCTCGAGCGGATGTGCGGCCAGACGCTCGACGTGTGGCGACGGGCCGCCCGGGTTTCGGCGCTGAACCCTCCAGTAGGATTCTCGCGATGAGATCGACGTCGATGCTGGTGCTCGTCGTCGCGGGCGTCGGGTTGCTGACCGTCGTCGGACTGATCTTCCGTTGGCTCGTGAGCGCCAGCCGGAGTCCTTCGGGACGGGAGCGAATCGTGGCGCTGTTCCTGGCCCTGATGGTGATCGAAGCCAGCGTGTACGAGGATCCGAACGCGATCCCGAACGGCCTCTTCCATCCTCACGCCGGCTCGCTCAGCTTCCGGCTCTGGGACGTGCTCGTGCCTCTCGCGGTGGCCGCTTACTTCGTCGCACGCCCTCCTGGACGCCGTTCGCCCATGCAGGCGGTGTTCTGGTGCTCGTTCATGATCTGGATCTTCGTGTCCGGGATCGAGGGGCTGATGGGGCACAACCCAAAGGATCTCGTGACCTTCGAGGCAAAGCTGATCATCTACCTCGGAGTGCTCGTCCTCGTCGCCGCCGTCCCGGTGCACCGTTGGCTGGAGAGCCGTCCGCTTCGTCGTGTAATCGTGATGTCATCGAGCATCGCGGCGTTGCTGCTGATCACCACCGAGGCGCAGGTGTCGATCAACCTCAATCTACCGCTGCTGCCGCTTCAGGGATTCGGCGTGCTGGGAACCGACGCAGCCACGATCTTCGCCACCCTTGGAGCGATCACCGTGGCGGTCGCGGTCTGCAGCGAACGCGGCCGTGTCCGCATGCTGATGGTCGCGCTGCCGATGCTCGCGGCCCCGTTTGTCTCCGGCCAGCGAGCCGCGCTCGCCGGGCTCGGCGCCATGCTGCTCGTGCTCGCCGCCGCGGCGTTTCTGGCGCGGGACCGGATCCGCATCACCGCAGCCGAGGTCGGGCTGTTCGCGGCCGCCTCCGTTGGGGCGTTCGCGATGCTCGTCCTGGTGAGCGCGGTGGAAAACCACCACCTGACGATTCCGCTCGCCAACGAGATACAGAAAACGTTCTCGAGTCGCGGCAAGCAGCTCTCCGGGCAGGACCGACTCAATCAATGGGACCAGGCCGTTACACTGATCAGCGGTCGTCCGTGGTTCGGCTGGGGGCTCGGCAAGGCCTATGCGTACTACTCTCCGGGCTTCTACGAATTTGTGACCACGGACTTGACCCACAACATCGCGGTGGACCTCCTTTTGCGTACCGGGGTCGTCGGCTTGGCGCTGTTCCTGATCGCCGTGGGGGCGTCGCTGCGCGACTTCGCGCTCGCGACGCGCGACCAGATTGACGCCCGCGTGGCGGCGCTCGGCACGGGGTGCCTGGCCGCGCTCGTCGGCCTGGTCGTCAAGGGCATGTTTGAGTCGATCTTCGAGAAGTACCGGCTGGCGCTGCTCATGGGCATGCTGATCGGCATGTCGGTCAGCTTCACCCGCGAACGCTGGCGAGTGACCACCGCCGGACAAACGGTCGGCTCGCTGCAGGCCGACAGACTGGTTGGGGTGGTCGCACAGTGACAACGAGTGACATCACCCGCGCCCTGCGACGGTTCTGGCCGCTGTCCGTGGCGGTGTTCCTCCTCCTCATCGGGATCGGCGCAGCCGCTGCGTTCGTACCCAAGGAGAAGTATCAGGCCAACGCGCTGCTGTTCGCGGAGCCGACGAACCCGCAGGCGCTCAACTCCAGCGCCACCGTGGTACCGCTGATCCTCCCGGCGATCGTCGAGCAGGTGGGCACGCGCGAATTCGACAACCGCCTGTTCAGCGCGAACCCCCCCGCGCGCGGCGCAACGCTGTCGGCGTCCAACGTTGCAGGGACCACGGTGCTGACGGTGACGGCGGAAAGCACCGACCCGCAGACCGCCGCCATTGCTGCCAACGCTGCCGCCAACCAACTGCGTCTGAATCCGATCACGTCGACGCTCAAGCTGTCGTTGCTCAACCCGGCGTACCCGCCGACGTCGGCTTCGAGCCCGCAGAAGATGCCGATCCTGCTCGGGTGCGCGGTGCTCGGAGTGATTCTCGCCATGTTCGCCGCCTTGGGCGCGGATGCCGCGCGCAAGCGCGTGGCAGGACCCGAGGCGATCCGTGAGCGCTTCGGCCTGACGGTCCTGGGGGAGATCGGCAACAGCCGCCAGGTGCGACGGACACCGGCGGAGCTGTTCGACCAGGCAAGATCGAGTGAGACCGCTGAGGAGTATCAGCGGCTGCGCACGAGCTTCAGCCTTCTGGCCAAGGACTACCGAACCGTGGCGGTCACCTCCTGGCGTGAGAAGGAGGGCAAGACCACAGTGACGGCGAATCTCGGTTGGATGCTCGCTTCGCTCGGGCGCGAGGTGACGATCGTCGACCTCGACCTGCGGCGACCCTCGATGCATGTGCCGTTCGGTCTTCCGATGGGTAACGGAGTCGGAGAGCTGAGCAGCCACCCCACGGTCGAATCCGCTCGTCCGCGCCGACTACCCGGTGGGCCCGGGCTCGATCCTGTTCGACGCCGGATGAAGCCGAGCGGCCTGGCCGGACTCGACATCCTGACCGCGGGAACGGTCACCGAGGAGTCGGCGCGGGTGATCGAGAAGGTACTTCCGGAGATCAAGCAGACGTTCGAGAACAGGCTCGTCTTGATCGACACCGCTCCCCTCGTCGCCGCCGAAACAGCACTCGTCGCCTCGATGGTCGACGCGCTCGTGATCGTGATCGACATGCGCCGGCGTCAGCCAGCCGAGCTCGATACCCTCCTGCAGGTTCTCAACCTCACGCAGACCGCAATCCTCGGCGTCGTGTTGAACCGCGTTCGCCGTCACGGCCGAAGCGTGGGCTACCACGCGCTGCCGGATCGCGAGAGCGGCCGCGGCTCCCGCCGGGGAGGTTTCCGAAACCGGCTACGCAAGCCCGCCACACCGCGAGGCGGCGGGTTCCATCTGCCGGATCCGGAGTCACGCGATACCCGGCCGCCGCGCGGCGGGAGTGGGTTCGACTCGGGGGACGCCGCACGCGAGCGTGACGCGCGAGCAGTCGAAGAGTAGGCCGCGCGGAACCGCGCCGAGCGGGCGGACCGGCTACCTGCGGGCGAAGAAGTTCCAGTGGGTGCCCAGCTCGACGGTCTGCTCCAGCTGGGCGCGACTGTAGGGCCCCGCACCGTCCATATCGAAGATGCGCAACCGGGCCCGCTCAACCAGCAGCGCGTAGATGTCGGCCGGGGTGGTGCCGTATATCGGAGAGGCTCCCTTTCCGTGCTCGAACACGACGAATGGCCTGTGACGCTCCAGCGTCTCGATCGCGCCGGCCAGCACCTTGCCCTCGGCCCCCTCGACGTCGATCTTGACAAGTGACGGCTTGAATCCCTCGGGAAGCACATCATCGAGCCGCTCGACGTGCACCTGGATGCGCTCAACCTCCTCGCGGCCGGGGTAGGGGCGCTCACGCAGACCGCTGTAGCCGGGGCGGCTCTTGACGTGAACGAACTCCACCTCGCCCTCCTCGTCGGACAGCGCCGCGCAGCGCACGTCGACGGCGGCAAAACGCCGCGCGAGCTCGGCGGCGAGGCTGGGGATCGGCTCGTATGCGATGTGGTGAGCAGCCGGCGCGACGCGGACGATCTCGTCGAGCACGCGGCCCTCGTTGGCGCCCACGTCAATGCCGCTGGAATCCGGAGCGAGCGTGGCGGCCACCAGGAGCTTCAGCGCCTCGTTGTCACGCCGGTCGCGGCGCGCTGCCCGCGAGGCCAGGAGCTGGGCGGCCCGCTCGGCCTGCGGTGCGATCGGCGAGGCGCGCACAATGCGCTTGGCGGCGGCGCGCGCACTCGCCAGAGACCTCGTCGAGGCATCTAGCCGAACACCCATGCCCGGGTACGATAGCTGGATCGCCTCGCCTCGCCGTCACGTAACCGTCACGTAAGCCGGATGGCGTCGATCGCGGAGATCGCCCGAGGCTACGCCCGAACCCGCTGGGCCGCCGAGCAGAGGTGAGTGTGAACCTCACACACGGAGTACCGGACGTCGTGCGCCTTGCCGCGTGAGACGCGCACGAGCATCGAGTGACCGCGGCGGTGGAATTGCAGCCGGCGGCCATTTCGGAACACCGCGACCTTGGCCCCGCCGGCCTGCCAGCTCAACTTGACGAACGTGCCGCCCGCTCGGCGTGCCCGCGTCACCGTGAGCCTCAACCGGCTGACGGCGCGGTCCCGCGCGTACCTTGCGGGGGTCCACCGGTGGTGCCTGGTGGTCGTCGTCGTCGGAGTCGTGGTCGTCGTCGGAGTCGTGGTCGTCGTCGGAGTCGTGGTCGTCGTCGGAGTCGTGGTCGTCGTCGGAGTCGTGGTCGTCGTCGGAGTCGTGGTCGTCGTCGGAGTCGTGGTCGTCGTCGTCGGAGCCGTGGTGGTCGTCGTCGTCGTCCCGGCCGGTCCGAACAGCTGCCGGTACAGCGTCTGAGCGTTCGGGAAGTCACTCAGAATCGAGTTGGAGAAGTCGAAATAGTGCTGGTAGGCGAGGTTGCTCTGTGCCATCCAGTTGTATATGTCCTGGACGAAGGCCGGCGAGTCGCCGCCGCCGTTGCCGCCCAGCCACAGCCCCCACTCCGGGAAGCTGACCTGCTTGCCGTGAGCTGCCGCGAATGACTTCTGCCAGTTCAGGCCGTAGGGCTGGTTCAGGTACCCGTTCCAGCGGTTCGATTCGACCTGCCAGTTGGGCACCCAGCTCTGGTCGTAGATGTCAAGGCCGATGTAGTCGACGTAGGAGTCGCCTGGGTAGGCAGCCTGCGGGTTCAGCAGAGCACCGTTGACGTATGAGCTGCCGTCGCTTGGGCAGAAGTCGAACTTGAAGTTCGGGGAGACCGAGCGCATCGTGGTGACGATCTGCTGCCAGTAGGCGGCGTAGTTGCTCTCGTTGCCGTTCTGGATCGACCACGGGAACCAGTTGCCGTTCATCTCCCAGCCCAGCCGGATGATGATGTCGCCGTCGCCGGCCGCGACCAGTGACTGGGCCAGCGTCTTGAAGTACGAGTTGTAGGCGCCGGTCGCCCCGTGCGCCAGCGTCGCACCGGACGCTGGCAGCATCGGCACGCTGAGCACGAGTTTGGCGTCCGAGTTGGCCCACTGGCCGGTCACCCACGTCGGGTTGTCGATCGTGCTCCAGTTGCTGTCGGTAAGGAAGTCGAGCGCGTAGTGCGGCCGCAGTCCGAGCCAGTTCGAGAAGCTCGTGTAGCCGGAGCTGTTGCCGCCGCCGGTGTAGACGCCGGAGGCGGAGGACGAGAGCGTCGCCGCCTGCGCCGGAGCGGCAACCAGGGCGGTGGCCCCCAGCCCGCAGAGGGCGAGCACGAGAAACTGGAGAGTGCGAGCCGCGAAGGAGCAGACTCGCCGGTGGAGGTTGGAGGAGAGAAGGTGGAGGGGGTTCATGACACACCTGTCGGTCGAACACCGATGCTGCTCTCGCCTCGTGACCGAGCGTGGACGCATGTTGGAGCGATCGTCCAGTCGCGCGTAAGCGCTAGTTCAGTGATCGGTCGAGTGTCGCCCGGAGACGCCTGGACGCCGCGACGCTCGCTGCCAGCAAGACCAGCGACGTCACCCTCGCCGCACGTTCATGGCGGGAACCTAATCGCGGAGCCCGCGCCGGTTTGCCAAGCATCCGTCAACCCGAGTTCGACAGTTCGGGGGCTGGCTAGGTACGCGATTTAGCGATTTATGGAGTTTGCAGGGATTTCCCGTGGACTGGCGAGCGCGGGCGTGTGCCTAGAATCGCCTTCTCGGCGGGTGGGGGTGCCGCGGCTGGCTATGCGGCGGCTTGGAGCGCGGGGAAGGTGGGCGGCGCTTGGAGGCCGAGCGCGCGCAGGATCTGTAGCTGCGCGGCGGTGGCCTCGCTGGTCTTGTGAACGAGGCCGGCGTTGCCGCGGAAGGTGCCTTGGTGGTTGCCTTGAGGGACGACCCGAGCCTCCCGCTCGGGATCTCCGCGAGACGCGCGCGGCTGTCGCGAATCCTCCTGGTGCAATAAGGATTGCGCACGGTCTTAACGCAAATTGCGGCCTTTTGCGATGTGGGTCCGGCCGAAACCTCTGGTAGCGTGGCCAGCGCCGAACCCCTGGGGCGAGCCATCCCAGGGGACGGGGAACCCAATTCGTTTTGGGGCGAGACCCGCGGTGGTCCGTGGGAAGCGCTCGATCAGAGCGCGAGCCCGTCAGCTAACCCCGTAGGCACAGGCTCCCCGATTTGCAAGATCTGACCCACGGAGATCGCTTGCGTGCCGTTTTCAGCAGCTTTCGTGCAACAAGGACGTGCAACGCGGAGTTCTTCCGCGCTGCTGCCCGCGCGCGGTCCGAAGTGAACGACGCGATGTACTACCTCCGACGTCTGTTACCGCTGCTCGCGTCCTTGCTGCTGGTGGTGCTCCCCACGACGGCATCCGCGGGCGGCTCGGGTGGAGCGGGCGTCCGGGCTCCGCAGGCGCCGAACGGCTTCGACAGCTCGGCCGTCTCGTACTCCAACTTCACCCGCACGCTGTGGATCGGCGCGGTCGGCCAGGACGTCAAGACACTCCAGACCTGGCTCACTGAGACCGGGTACCGGATACATGCGAGCGGAACCTTCGGGCCCAAGACGGCGCGGGCCGTAAAATCGTTCCAGCGCGCACACAAGCTGCAGGCCAACGGCATCGTGGGACCGAAGACCGCCTCAATCCTGCGCACGGCCGTCCAGACCGTCGCCACGCGTGCCGCCGTCGCCGGTTCCGGCGGCGCAAACCTCGGCGGCGGCGTGGTGGGCGTCGCAGGCGGCACGCCGACGGGCTCCTCGTCAGCCTGGGTCTTTCCGCTGCAGCCCTCCTCCCGCGTGCTTGACCCGAGCAACTGGACGCTTGACCAGGGTGTCGATATCGGAACGGTCAACAACGCCTGCGGTTCACAGGTCACAGAGGTGGCTGTCACGTCGGGAACGATCGTGCAGGAGGGGATCAGCGGGTTCGGACCGTATGCTCCGATCCTCAAGGTCGACAGCGGTAAGTACGCGGGCCGCTACATCTATTACGGTCACGCGGCGCCAGCGCTCGTGCCGGTCGGAACGCATGTCAGCGCCGGACAGCCGATCGCCGAGATCGGCTGCGGGCAGGTGGGAATCTCCTCTGGACCGCACCTCGAAATCGGCATCAGCGACCCGGGCGGTCCGACCTGCTGCCCCGGGGGCGAGACCTCTCGCGAGATGTACGACGTCATTCTGGCCTTGTACCGCCGGTGACCGTCGGGCCTTCGAGGTGCCAGGCAGGCGGCGGCGCACCTAGATCGAGAGCGGTTCGTGGGGTAAGCCCCAAGGCACGCCAGCGAGAGGCGGCTCTCGATCGGGGTCGCGCGCGTCGACGGATATGGCTCGCAGCGATGCTCTGCGCGCTCGGGATCGGCTCGCTGCTGAGCAGGCCGGCCAGCGCCATGCCGCCCTTGGCGCGGTCCGCTTCGGGCGTCTATGTCGGTGGAGCCAGATCATCCGACTTCGCCCGCTTCTCCAGCTGGCTCGGAATGCGGCCGGCTCACGTGCTCAGCTTCCTCGACGACACCAGCTGGCGATCGATCGAGAACCCGCGGTGGGTCATTCGTCTGTCGGCGCACTCCCATGCGCGGCTCGTCCTGAGCGTCCCGATGCTGCCAGCCTACGGCGACACCCTGGCGCAGGGGGCGACGGGCGTCTACGACGAGCACTTCAGGAGGTTGGCCAAAGTGCTGCGCGCCGGTGGCAAGAGCCACGCGATCCTGCGCTTGGGCTGGGAGATGAACGGCGACTGGTTCCCCTGGTCGATCCATTACGGCAACGCCGCCAATTATGTTGCCTATTTTCGGCAGATCGTGACCACGATGCGCGGAGTCTCGCGTCACTTCCAGTTCGACTGGTGCGTCGGCAACGGCAGCTCGTGGGCGAGCAGCTCTGTGCTGAACGCGGCGCGCGGCTACCCGGGCAACGCCTATGTCGACTACATCGGCATGGACATCTACGACCAGAGCTGGGTGGCAAATGCCGGCAGCGAGGTCAGCCGCTGGCATGGCTATGTGACGGCGCGGTACGGGCTGAGGTGGCAGCGCGCGTTCGCCCGTGCCCACCACAAGCCCATCACCTTCCCCGAGTGGGGACTGATGGCGGGCGGCCACGGAGGCGGTGACTCAACGGCGTTCGTCAAGGACATGTACGGCTGGATGGCGCGCGGCCACCCCGCCTACCAGATGTACTTCGACTTCTCCAACTCCGTGCTCAGCGACTTTCCGGCGTCCGCGGCTGTCTACCGGCAGCTGTTTGGCGCGGTAGGCGCGAGCATCCACGGCTAGCGCTAGCACGCTAGCTCCTCGCCGGCCGCGTCAGCCGAGTGCGAGCAGGCTGCGCAACGATGTCTCGGCGGCGTCTCCGATGGCGGACCAGTCGAACCGACGCTCGACGGCGTCGCGGCCCTCCCGCGCGAGCGAGGCGCACAGCTCGTCGTCCTCGAGCAGGCGATCGATCCACTCAGCGATCTCGGCCGGGTCGTCGGCGATCAGCACCTCGCGGCGATGTCGCAGCCCGAGCCCCTCGCAGCCGAGCGTCGTGGTGAGGACCGGCACGCCGCGGGCAAGCGCCTCGAGGATCTTCAGGCGGGTTCCGCCCCCGGACCGCAACGGCACGACGAGCGCGCGAGCTGTTTCCAGATAGGGGGCCGTATCAGGAACGAAACCGGTGACCTCGATCGGGAAAGGCGTCCGCTCGGCCAGCCGGCGCAGCGCGGGCGGCGGGTTGGCCCCGACGATCCGCACGAGCGCAGCCTCGTGACGCACGTGGGGCAGGACATCGTCGATCAGGTGCCGGGCGCCGTCGGCGTTCGGGCCATAGTCCATCCGGCCCAGGAACAGCAGATCAGTACTCGTCGCGGGTGATGGTCGCATCGGCAAGGCAGCACAGTCGACGCCGTTGGGCACCAGATCGACCCTCCCCGGGGCGAGGGGCCCGAAGTACGCGCGCTCCTCCGGAGAGACGGCCCATGTGCGACCGAGCCGGCCGACGACCTCCGCCTCGTGTGCTGCGACGGGGCGCGCCTGGCGCCGCGCTATCACGGCGCGCGCGCCCCCTCCGCGAGTCATCGTCGCAATCCTGCGAGCCTCGACGTTGTGGCTGTCGAAGATCGTCAGCGCATCCGGGTCGCGCGGCAGGTAGGCCTCCATGTAGAGCTGTCCCACGACGATCACATCGGGCCGTACCTCGGCCAGTAGCGCGTTCAGCGCGTGCGCCCCCGTCGGCGTGTAGAAGTAGCCGCGCTCGAAGGCTCGCCCGAGAACGTAGTCGGTGGCGAGTCTGGCCCGGCGGCGCAGCCGCGACGGCCGAAACGGGTGCAAGTCCACTCGCTCGCAGAGCTCCGCCAGCTGCCGGCTCGCCGAAGCGGACACGGGCTCGCCCGCGACCACCGCGAACAGAGACACCGGATGGCCGCGCCGCGCCAGCTCGCGCATCAGGTGATAGCTTCGCAGCCGCGCGCCGCTCACCAGCGGTAGCGGCGGCTCGTGGGTCAGGAACAGCAGGCGGGCGGGCGGGCGCTGTCCCGCCTCCTCAGCCGGCTCGCGCCGCGGCAGCCGGTTGGGCCGCCGCGGGGCGTGGCTATCATCGTGCTCGGTGGCCATAGTGTGGCGTCCGCTGTCTGTCGTGCTTATCGCGGTGCTCGCGGGGGTCGGCATGCAGGCGTGTCTGCGGAGCGATCCCCCCTCTAGCAGCGCCATTGTCACCTACAACGTGCCGCCAGGTCAGGCGCGCGGAACGAACTTCGCGGTCGCGGTTCGCACGCCCAATGGTTCCTGGCGTCCGCTCGAAAGCTACCTGGCCTACGTCAACTACTACAACCCGACGCCGGCGTCGATGGTGGAGTTCGACGCCCGCGGGCCGGTCCAGGTTGCCGTGACCGCCCGCTCGGGCACGATCCGGACTGCTGACGTACGGCCCGCCGCACTGAACATCGAGCCGACGATCAGCCCCGACGGCCGGACTGCCACGTTCACGCTGCCTCATCCGATGAACGTGTCCTTCGACGCCAACGGCGACACAACGCGCAACCTCCAGGTGTTCGTCAATCAACTCCAGGTTGCGCCTGCCAGGTCGACGACGCGCCACATCATCTCGTTCGGTCCGGGGGTGCACGTGATCCCGGGCGACCATGTGCTGCGCGTGCCCGGCGACACCACGGTGGAGATCGCCGGCGGATCGGTGGTCGTCGGGGCGCTCAGCATCACCGGTTCGCACGTGACGGTGGAAGGCCACGGAGTGATCGACCCAGCGCCCGCCTTCAGCTCGGGCAACAGCCCGCCGACCGTGTCGGTCGGCGGCACCTCGGACGTCGGTATCCGTGACATCACGATCCTCGAGTCCGCAGCCGAGGGCTTCGAGATCCGCGACTCCAGCGACGTGGTGATCTCCCACGTGCGCGAGATCAACTCCGTGCGCTACAGCGACGGCATCGACGTGACGGCCTCCCATAACGTGCTGATCGAGGACTCGTTCCTGCGAACCTCGGACGACTCAGTCGCCGTCTACGCATCGACACCCTGGGGTGCTCATGGCAGCACGAGCGACGTCACCGTTCGCGACTGCACGCTGTACCCGGATGTCGCGCATCCTGTCCTGATCGGCACGCACGGCAACCCGAGCGGTCACGACACGATCGAGCACCTTCTCTTCAACGATCTCGACACGCTGGACGAAGACGTCTCGCAACCGCTGTACCAGGGTGTGCTGGCGATCAACGCCGGCAACCACAACACCGTCAGCGATGTGCAGTTCGAGAACGTCGACGTCGAGCGGATCCTCGACGGTCAGATGTTCAACATCCGCGTGTTCCTCAACCCGTCGTACAACACGCAGCCGGGTGACTCCGTCAGCCACGTCTTCTTCCGTGACGTCACCTATCCCGCAGACCGCGGGTCGCCCTCGCCGGTCGAAGGCTACTCTCCCACGCGCACGGTCTCCGGCGTCACCTTCGAGAACGTCAGGCGGGGCGGCCGGCTGGTCCTCGGGCCGGGTGAGGGCAACATTCACATCGGCCCGTACGCAACCGCGATAGGCTTCCGGGCCGCGGCCCCCGCGCGCAGTGTGGATGACCGCTCGTGGCGATACTCCGGTGCTTGGAAGGTGATACGAGCGACAGACTACTTCGGTGGCACCGCGCACGTGGGGTCATCCGCCGGAAGCACGGCGAGCTTCACCTTCCAGGGCACGCAGGCGCGTCTGTTCGGCACCGATTCGCCACTCGGCGGCATCGCCACTGTTCAGGTCGACAACGGGTCCCCGGTCACGATCGACACCTACGACGCCGATACAGCCAACCAGCAGTTGTGGTTCGACACCGGCCCGCTGCCCGCGGGTCGGCACACGATTCGAATCCGGGCGACGGGCAGGCACGACCACCTGTCCGGAGCGGCGGTCGTGACGCTCGATCGCCTCGATGTCGTGTCCCTCGGCCGCTGATCCGGCGGTGAAGGCCGACCGTCGCCCGCCGAAGCGGATGCTAGTTCGACTTGGTGGTGGAAAGTCGTGACGTTGTAACGAGTTTAGGTTTCGGGCGCGAGACGGGCGCCTTGGATGTAGTCGGGGAGTGTGTTGTCGAGGGTTCTGAGCGCGCGGCGGATGTCGATTTGTCGGCTCTCCTCGTCGTTTGGGGGTGACTCGCTGGACGCTACGACCATGAATCCCC
>OCZT010002094.1_pt1 | contig 20649 bp, 20 predicted proteins | sample 1539031 | NCBI WGS metagenome assembly OCZT01 (sample SAMEA3539308, study PRJEB22396) | soil metagenome | biome: tundra; feature: field; material: soil | place: USA | collected 2010-05 | depth 0.15 m | reverse complement strand
TGCACCAGCCTGACCAGCGTCACGATTCCCAACAGCGTCACCAGCATCGGACTCGCTGTGTTCTATGACTGCACTAGCCTGACCAGCGTGACGATCCCCAACAGCGTCACCAGCATCGGAAGCATTGCATTCGAAAACTGCACCAACCTGACAGGAGTCTATTTCCAGGGGAACGCCCCCAGCCTTGGTTCTTCTGTGTTCGACGGTGACAACAATGCGACCGTCTATTATTTGCCGGGGATGACGGGCTGGGGATCGCCGTTTGCCGGTCGTCCGGCCGTGCTATGGAACCCACAGGTGCAGACCAGCGGTGCCAGCTTCGGCGTGAGGACGAATCAATTTGGGTTCACGATCACCGGGAGCAGCAACCTGGTCATCGTGGTGGAAGCCTGCACGAATCTGGTCAATCCCATCTGGTCTCCGGTGGGAACCAACACGCTCACCAGCGGCTCGTCCTATTTCAGCGATCCCCGGTGGACGAATTATCCCAGTCGTTTCTACCGCCTCCGCTCGCCGTGAGTGAAATTCTCCGCGTCTTGGAGTTGACCATCCGCCTTTGACAGGATTAAGTTAGCGGCGATGAAAACGGAGATTGAGCCGATGCAGCAGCCGGTCCACAAAGTGGTCGGGCGTTTCCCGGCCAGCAGCAATCCATTGGTTCGATTGGAGCAACTCAACGCTTTCATCTTCAAGTTCGCCAAAAATGAATTCCCAGCCGGAGAACTTTTTCCCGTTCGAAAAACTGTTGGTCGCCCTCGTTCGCAGCGGGGTTGATTTCGCAGTTGTCGGCGGCATCGCCATTTCCATGAACGGCTATGTCCGCGCGACCGAAGATGCAGACATCATTATCAGCGACGCGCCGGAGAACCTTCGCAAACTTCTTCCGTGCCTGGAGCAATGGGGCGAAGGCTGGGCGCGCGAACTTAAAGTCGAAGATTTTGTGGTGCAGGAAGGTTCGGTCCGGCTCATCGAAGATTTTATTCTCGATATGTTCACCCGGATGCGCGGCAAATCACTCGATGACTTTCGCCCGCGCTTGCGGCATCTGGAAACCGGCGGTGTCCGCATCCCGTATCTTTCGCCCGCCGACCTCGTTTTTCTCAAACAGGATTCCTCGCGCGACAAGGACAAGTTGGACGTGCAGGCCATGCGGGAAATCATCGCGCGCGAAAGCCATTGACCGGCTTCAGCTCGTCAATGGCGCATCCGCGCACTGCCCCGGTCTCCTTCTCCCCGCCCGAGCGGGGAGAGGGTCGGGGTGAGGGGATTTGAACCAGAAAACCTTGTGCCTCCTCACCCCGGCCCTCTCCTCCCTTGGGGGAGGCGAGGGAGAAAATGGGAGCAGTGATGCGCCCGCCCGTCACGTTGCAAAATAAAATTCTTCGTTCCTTCGCTCCTTTGTGGTTAATTTTCCCGTCACATGTATTGGACAAAAGCATTTATTCCGACCCTCCGCGAGGCCCCGGCCGATGCGGAAATCGTTTCGCACAAACTGCTGCTGCGCGCCGGGCTTATCCGCAAGCTCGCCGGCGGGGTCTATACCTTCCTGCCGCTCGGTTTGCGCGCGTTGCGCAAGGTGGAGCAAATCGTCCGCGAGGAAATGGACCGCGCCGGCGCGCTCGAAATGCTCATGCCCGCGCTTCAGCCGCCGGAAATCTGGCAGCAAAGCGGCCGTTACGAAACCGCCGGCAATGTGCTGTTCAAATTGAAGGACAGCGGCAATCGGGAATGGATTCTCAGCCCCACGGCCGAGGAAGTCATCACCACCGCCGCCGCTGCCGAGATCAATTCCTACCGGCAGTTGCCAAAGAATTTTTACCAGATCAGCGTGAAGTTCCGGGACGAAATCCGCCCGCGCTTCGGGTTGATGCGCGCCCGTGAGTTCATCATGAAGGACGCCTACAGTTTTGACGTGAGCGACGAGGCGGCGCAGGTCTGCTACCAAAAAATGTACGACGCCTATGGGCGCATCTTCGCCCGGTGCGGACTGAAGGCGTTTCCGGTTGAGGCTGACACCGGCGTCATCGGTGGGAAATTTTCGCACGAATTCATGGTTCCGGCGGAGACTGGCGAGAACGAGGTGGTTTACTGTGAGGCCTGCGGTTACGCGGCGAACATCGAGAAGGCTGCCAGCGCGGTGTCTCAACGTTCTTCCGGCATCTTGCCGGAAGAACAAACTGGAACTGCCGGCGGGACGCCGGCAGCACGTTCCATTGAAAAATTTGCCACGCCCGGTGTCGTCACCATCGAAGCCTTGACCAAGGCGCCGTTCAACGTTCCCGCGAATCGTCAGATCAAGACGCTGGTTTACATGGCCGACAGCAAGCCGGTCATCATTTTGATCCGCGGCGACGACCAGTTGAACGAAGCCAAGCTCGCGGGCATCATCGGCACCACGGTGTTCCGGCCGGCCACGCCGGAAGAATGTGTGGCTACACTCGGCGCAAAACCCGGTTCGCTCGGCGCGGTGGTAGGGACGACCTGCCGGTCGTCCGAGGCCGCGCAGCAACGCGGCCCTACCTTTTCCATTTTCGCCGACGAACGTTTGCGCGGCGCGAACGACATGACGACCGGCGCGAACGAAGACGGTTTCCATTTCCGCAACGTCTCCATCGAACGCGACATCAAGGTGACGCAGTGGTTCGATTTGAGGACTGTGACTGCCGGTGAACCCTGCGCGAAATGCAGCAAACCGTTAAAAATCCGGCGGGCGATTGAAGTCGGCCATGTCTTCAAACTCGGGACGAAATACAGCGAGAAGCTCAACGCAACCTTTCTCGACGAGGCCGGCGCGCGCAAGCCCGCCGTCATGGGCTGCTACGGCATTGGCGTCACGCGCACGTTGCAGGCCGTCATCGAGCAGAGCAACGACAAGGACGGCATCATCTGGCCGTTGAGCGTCGCGCCTTACACCGTCTGTATCACGCCGCTGGGCGTGGCGCCGGACAGCGCGGTGATGCAACTGGCGGAGAAAATTTACGCGGAACTGACCGCACGCGGCGTGGAAGTGATTTTGGACGACCGCGATGAACGTCCCGGCGTGAAATTCAAGGACGCGGACCTGGTTGGCTTTCCGATTCGCGTGGGCATCGGCGAGAAATCGCTGGCGAAGGGCGAAGTGGAACTCAAACCGCGCGGCGGCGCGCTGCAACCCGTCAAGGCCGAAGCGGCAGTGGAAGCGGTGATGAAATTGGTGGAAGGTCAAAGGCAGTGAGGTGGCTTTCTGCATGGTGAGGCAAAAGCGGCGGAGGGCCGCCGCAGTCCAAGACGCTAACGCGCGGTTTGAAAGTTACTGAGATATGTCCCAGGCGGTTTGCCGGCAGGATGACGCGAAGCGTTTTGGAGTGCGCCAGCCCTCTGGCGCTTTTCATTCCCCCCAATTTATTACCCGTCTATCAGGCAACGACCCGGTAATCCGTTTCATCGGGGGAGGGAGTGAAAGGTGAATCGCGCCGATTGGTTCGCCGCCGGGTCAATTTGCATGGTGTAATAGCCGCCGTCATTCAGCAGTTCGGTGCCGGACAAGGCCGGGCAGAGCCGCACCCGGAACGGCCACCAATGATGCGCCTCGTGCAGTGCCGAACTGAAGCGGCTGACGGAACGGCCCAGAAACCGGATGGGCGGAATCCCCGACAGTACCCGGCTTTTCCACAAAATGAGCCGCGTGTGCAAATGCCCGATGATGGTCTGTTCCACCTGCGGCAACCGGCGGCGCACCGATTCTTCGCGCCACAAAAACGGCAGCGCCGTGGGGTCGTGACAGAACAATAACACGCGTTGCTCCGGTTGGAGCGCATCAAAGGCGGCGCGGATTTCGGCGAGGTGTGCCTCACGCAATGGCTGCCAATCCGGCCATTCCTCCGGCGGCACGTCCGCCTTGTTTGCGGGCAGGGCGATGAGTGGCGAGGCCACACCCATGAGCAGGTAACGGCCGATGGGCAGTTTCCAGAACGGTTGCAGGCCAAGCTGCTGCGTGGCGCAATGCCAGCTGGCCAGTCGCATCCCTCCCTTCCCGCTAAACAGGGTTAATTTCCCAAGTTCATGGTCGCCGATGGTGAACCGCGCGCGGTCGCCGAATTTCGCGCGGAGCTTGCCGAGACATTCCTGGGCGCTTTGGAACGACGCCGGGTCGCTCACGCCCACAAACGCGGTGTCGCACGGGTAATCCCCGTTGGCCACGAAGTAATCCACCGGCCCGGTTTCGGCCAGAAAACGGTCGAGTTGCCGTCCCTGGTCGAACGGATGACGCATCCAGATCAAATGCCGGTAGGCGCGCGCGACCGCGCGGAGCAGGGGATTGGCGATGGTGCGAAATTCGTAATCTTCGCCGCGGGCGCGCTCGGCGGGGCCGGCGTAATGGATGTCGCTCAAAATGGCGATCGTGACATCTCCCTGCGCGCGGGTTTCCATGCGGCGTCAATTATCCACAGCCGCCGCATCACTGCTGTTGTTTCGGTCGAGGCAATCACGGACGGTTTTGGCGAGTTCGGCGTGGGTGTAGGGTTTTGCGAGAAAGCTCGCGCGGGTCCGGGCCAGCATTTTCTGGTTCACTTCATTGGCGGTATAGCCGCTGGTAAAGACAACTTTCAGGCGGGTCCGGCCGGCCAGCAATCGTTCGACGAGGTCCGCGCCGGAAATGCCATTGGGCATCACGATGTCGGTCAGGAGCAAATCAATTTCATTCGCGCGCTGATTCCATACGTCAAGCGCTTCCTTGCCGGATGACGCTTCCAGAATCCGATAGCCGCGCTCTTCGAGGATGTCGCGGGCCATGCTCCGCAGGACCGGTTCGTCTTCAACGATGAGAATGGTTTCCGAGCCGCCGGCGACAGGGGCAGCGGAGGCCGCTTCTTCTGCAAAGGCGGGCACTTTGTCGCTGGCGGGAAGAAACACGTCGAACGTGCTGCCTTTGCCGGGTTCGCTGTTCACTTCGAGCCAGCCTTCGTGCTGTTTGACAATGCCATAAACGGTCGCGAGGCCGAGGCCGGTGCCTTTGCCGACGTCTTTCGTGGTAAAAAACGGTTCGAAGATGCGGCCCATCGTGGCAGAATCCATGCCGGTACCGGTGTCCGTGACGCGCAAACGAACAAAATGTCCCGCGTGCGCCTGGGGATGGGTTTCGATGAAAACGGCGTCAATGTCCACGGTCTCGACGCCGATGGTCAGCCTGCCGCCGCGCGGCATGGCGTCGCGGGCGTTGAGGGAAAGGTTCATCACGACCTGTTCGATCATGCCGCAGTCGCATTGAACAAATGAATTTTCCACCGCCGGCTGAAATTCAAGCGTGATGGTTTCCCCGAGGAGGCGTTCCAACATCCTGCTCATGTTGCCGACAATTTTCTGCAAATCGAGCCGCTCGGGCTGCATGACATTCTTGCGGCTGAACATGAGCAATTGGCGCGTGAGACCCGCGGCGCGTTCGGCGGCAAAATAGACGGCTTGAACCGAGTCGATCACCTCCGGCGGCAGTGCCGGCCTGGCGAGCAGCGAACTGGAATGCCCCTGAATGATCGTGAGCATGTTATTGAAGTCATGCGCGACACCGGCGGAAAGCTGGCCGATGGATTCCATCTTTTGCGCCTGACGCAACTGCGCCTCCAAACTCAGCCGTTCGGTGATGTCTTCGACGTAGCAATGCACCACGTTGCTCGGCAAGACGGGATGAACCGACCACGAAAACGTGCGCCCGTCCATTTTGGTTTCCAGACGCACCTTGCTTTGTCCGCTGGCGAGGCATTCGCGGATGATGCGGTCAATGTCCGGTGGCAATACTTCATTGGGATGATTCCGGGATACGGAAGCGGCCAGTTGTTGCGCGGCCTCGTTGAAATAGGTGATGGTCCCGTTTACGTTCAATTCCATCGCCGCGTTTGGATTCAACTGGACGAACGCGGCGAGTTTTTGCAATTCGGCATCGGCCCGTTTGCGCTCGACGGCCAGGCCGATGGCGGTGGCGGCGGCCATGAGAAATTGCACTTCATCCGAATTGAATTTCCGCCGGTGCGTGCTGTAAATGCCCAGCATTCCATAGGGCCGGTCGTGAGTGGGAATGGCGACGGTGACACCGCTGACAACACCGTGTTCGGCCAGAAACGGCGACGCAGAGATTCGCGTTTCGGCCTTCAGATCGGCGATGACAACGGGTTCGCCGGATTTCAAAGCAAAGGCAATCGGGGAATCCTCATTTCCGGGCAGGGAGGTCTGCCGGTTGTACTCCGGTTTCCAGCCAACGCCGGCTTGCAGCCGCAGTGGACCGCCGGACAATTGCTCGAACACGGCGGAGTATTCCACGCCCAATGTTTGCGCCACGAGCATGACGGTTTGATTCAGCAGCGCCTCCAGGTCACTGTTGGTCAGCGCAAATTGTCCGAGCGCGGCGACAACGGTTTGCTGGAACGTGCGATTCAGCAGGTTTTTTTCCGCGTTTTCGAGATTCTTGACATGCCGTTCCAGCGATTCGGCCATCAGGTCAAAACCCTTTGTGAGCTGACCGAGTTCGTTTTCCGAGGGCTTCAGTCCGGTGCGGGCGCTCAAATCACCTTCTGCAATCCGCTGGGCCACGCTGGACAAGGCGCGCACCTCGCGCAAAATGAAGTGTTCCCCGCCGAACCACGATGCTGCCAGCGCCAATATCCCCACCACAAACCCGCTCAATGGCAGGTCAAAAATATACATCAGCAGCCAGGCCGGAGTGATGAGCAAAAACACGCTGCCGACCAACTGCATTCGCAATGTGGAGAATCTGGAAATCTTCTTTATCATTTCGACCGATTCCGAAGATGTGCAATAATCATGCCATTAAGACGTTGTTTCGGAAAGCCCTATGTTCCGGCTGGCACCTCCAAAAGGCCGGGCGCATGAACGGGCGCGGCGAATTTTGCTGGAAGAACTGAAAATATTTGGATGAACTGAAGCCAGCTTGATAAAACAACCGGTGAATGCCCTTTTGCCATGACACTTAATCCACTCATTCAACAATTGATCGCCCAAGGCCCGGTGCTCACGGACGGCGCCTGGGGCACGCAACTCCAGGCGCGCGGACTCGCCCCGGGCGAAGTGCCGGACCTCTGGAACCTGACCCGTCCTGAAAAAGTCACCGCCGTCGCGCGTGCCTACGTCGAAGCCGGTTCGCAAATTATTTTGACGAATACGTTCGGCGCCAACCGTCTGCGCCTGGCCGGGGGCGGCGACGCGGATCTCGTCAAAAAAATCAACGAAGCGGGCGCCGGCATCTCGCGCGAAGCGGCGAACAAACGCGCGCTGGTTTTTGCCTCGATTGGGCCAAGCGGCAAAATGCTCATGAACGGCGACGTGACCGAAGACGAATTGCGCGCCGCGTTCGCCGAACAGGCGCAAGCTTTGGCGCGCGGCGGGGCCGACGGTCTGGTCGTGGAAACCATGCAGGATTTGGAGGAAGCCAGGATTGCCATAGCGGCGGCGAAAGCCACCGGTTTGCCGGTGGTCGCCTGCATGGTGTTCGATTCCGGCAAGGACAAGGACCGCACGATGATGGGCGCCACGCCGGAACAGGCGGCGGCAGGTCTGCTGGAAGCCGGAGCCGATGTCGTTGGCGCGAATTGCGGCCAGGGCATCGCAGGGTTCGTGAAAATTTGCGCGCGGTTGAAAGCGGCGGCGGGCGGACACCCGGTCTGGATCAAGGCCAACGCCGGGCTGCCGCAAATCAGGGACGGCAAATCTGTTTATACGACGACGGCGGCGGAATTTGCCGGCCACGTTCCGGCGGTTCTCGAAGCCGGCGCGAGTTTCATCGGTGGTTGCTGCGGAACGTCGCCGGGATTCATCCGCGAACTTCACAAACTGCTCCGCGAAAAACATAATTTATGAATCGCCTGCGGTTGCATGTCATCGCCTGTCCTGTCTTCCAACGGGAACTGGAAATGCTTGCCGCCGGGGCGAAAACCGAGGTCACTTTGCGGCACCTGGAAATGGGACTTCACGAAGGTCCCACTGAAAATCTTCGCTCCGCGCTTCAAGGCGCGATTGATGGAGTGGCCACCGGTCAATGTGATGCCATTGCCATTGGTTACGGGCTTTGCAATCGCGGCATTGTGGGGCTGGAGGCGCGGGCGCTGCCCGTTGTCATCCCCCGCGCGCACGATTGCATCGGCATGCTTCTCGGCAGCAGCCAGTGTTATCTCGCGCAACTGGAAGCGCAGCCGGGCACTTATTTTCAAAGCGCGGGCTGGCTGGAAAATTCGCCGGCCAGCGGAGAGGTCCGTCAGCAGAATTTTACCTTCGGGCCAAACTCCAATGTTACCCGCGGGCAACTGGTTGAAAAATACGGCGAGGAAAACGCCGACTACCTGCTCGAACAGTTCAACAACTTCACCCGGCATTATGAACGGCTCGCCTACATCGCCACGCCGGCGCCCCAGTCGGCACGATGGGAGAAAACCGCGAAGGAAATCGCACACCAACGCGGCTGGAAATTTGAGCGGCTGCCAGGCAACCTCGGCTGGCTGCGGCGATTGTTGAACGCAGATTGGAATGACCGCGAATTTCTCAAGTTGAAGCCGCGCGAGCGCGTCGGCCTGCGTCACAATGCACAACTTATCGGCGCGGAACCGGCATGACCCAATCAATGCATACCCTCGAACTTTCGCCTGCCGATCTCAAACTGGAGGCCGCTTCCGGCACACAGTTGCAGGACGTTCTTTTCGCGCAGGGAGTCGAGTTTCCCTGCGGTGGACGCGGGCGTTGCAAAGGCTGCCGCGTCAAAGTTTTGAAAGGCATTCTGCCGGTCGGCGAGGAGGAAAAAAAAATGCTGACGGGCGCAGAGCTGGCCGGGGGCTGGCGTCTGGTGTGCCGGCATTCCATCGCGGGTGATCTCAAACTCGAGCTGGCGCAATGGGAGATGCCCATCCTGGGCGATCAGTCCACTTTCAAGTTTACGCCGCGCGAGGGCCTCGGCGTGGCCATAGACCTGGGAACCACCACCATTGCCGCGCAACTTCTTGATTTGCGAAATGGAAATGTTCTGGCGGTCGGCACGGCGCTGAATATGCAGGCCCGGCACGGCGGCGACATCATGAGCCGCGTTGACTTCGCCTTGCGCGGTGGACAGGCGGAATTGGAGCGGCTCGTGCGCGAACAACTCGGTGGAATGGTAAGCCAACTGGTGGCCAGCAGTACAAAACTTTGTCGCATATGCGACAAAGTTTCGGAAGCCGGTAATGATTTGAATAAGATAATCATTGTCGGCAACACGGTGATGCACCACCTGTTCTGCGGCATCAGCGTCGCGCCGCTGGCGGGCCATCCGTTCGCGCCGCAACAGCCGGGACGGTTCCGGTTTTACGCGCGCGAATTGGGTTGGGACCTGCCGGAAAAAACAATTGTGGAATTTCTGCCTTGTATCGGCGGCTTTGTCGGGTCCGACATTCTCGCCGGCATCGTGGCCACCGGTTTGCACGAAAGTCGCGAATTGATGGCATTGATGGATCTCGGCACCAATGGCGAAGTGGTGGTCGGCAACCACGAACGGTTGCTCTGCACCTCCACGGCGGCGGGGCCGGCGTTCGAGGGCGCGCGCATCTCCATGGGCATGCGCGCAGCCACTGGCGCCATCAGCGAAGTGCGCGTGCAGAATGGCGCGGTCGCCTGCCGCGTAATCGGCGGTGGCGCGCCACGCGGATTGTGCGGCAGCGGACTGGTGGACGCGGTGGCGGCGGGATTGGAATTGAAATGGATTCAATCCAACGGACGGATGACGCTTGATGGTTCAATGCCCCTGGCCGGTCCCGTGTCTTTGCTTCTCGCGGACGTGCGTGAATTGCAGCTGGCCAAGGGAGCGATTGCCACCGGTCTGAGGATGCTGGCCACCCGGTTTGGCGCAACGCTCGACGACATCCAACAGCTTCATCTGGCCGGCGCATTTGGCAATTACATCAGCCGTGCCAGCGCGCAACGGATTGGTCTGCTGCGTCTGCCCATCAACCGGATTGTTCCCGCCGGCAACACGGCGCTGCTCGGCGCAAAGCGGGCTTTGTTCGAGGAGGCAGCCGCCTGGGACGACATCGCAAGCCGCGTTGAACATATCGCACTGAACGAGGATGCGGAATTCCAGGACATCTACGCCGGGGAAATGCGATTTCCCGAAACTGCGAACACAAATCCGGGTTGACAGGGAAAAGCGGCGGTAAACCGCACGCAGTCCAGATGCTTCGCGAGGTCCGGAGACGTCCGGCAATCGCGAAACGTTTGGAATGCGGTGGCTTCAGCCCCGCTGTCCGAACCATGTTCTTGATGCTGTCGGTTACTACGGAACAGGTTTCACCGCCACGAAAAAAGCATCCAGACTGGCGGGCGGAGTGGTCGGTGGCACATCGCAACCGGAGGAGAGCACGTAATTTCGATGGGTGGCGGTGGCAGACCGAAACTTCAGCCCAAGGCCTTTTTGGCAGCGTTGACCGCACCGGCGGCGCTTTCGCTGTAACCGTCAGCGCCGATTTCATCCGCATATTTTTGCGTGATCGGCGCGCCGCCGATCAACACCTTCACCTGCTGGCGCACGCCGGCCTGCTGAAGCGCATCAACCGTTGTCTTCATCGCCGGCATGGTTGTGGTCAGCAGCGCGGACATGGCCACGATGTTGGCGCCTTTTCCCTTCACGGCGGCGACAAATTGCTCCGGCGTTACGTTCACGCCCAGGTCAATGACTTCATAGCCGCCGCCTTCGAGCATCGCCATCACCAGATTTTTGCCGATATCGTGCAAATCACCTTTTACGGTGCCGAGGGCAACGCGCGCTGCTGGCTTGACGCCGCTCGCAACGAGCAGCGGCCGGATGAGTTCGAGCGCGGCTTTCATGGCGCGGGCGGCGAGCAGCAATTCGGGCACGAAATATTCATTACATTCAAATCGCCGGCCCACTTCGGCCATCGCGGGCATCATGTATTCCTGCACCAGCTTCATCGGGTCGGTCCCGGCGGCCAGGGCGGCTTCGGTGGTGGCTTTCGCGGTCTTCGCATCCCCTTTAAGGATCGCATCGTGTAGGGGTTTGAGGTCCTGCATGGTGGCTTCTCCGTTTGTCTGGTTGTTCAAATCATTTCACGGCGAAATCGCCGGACTTTGGACGGGCCGCTTTCAGCGCGCCTGGCCTTCGACTGTCCTGCCTCTTCGTGTCGAACCTGCTCATGTATTGATTCTCAGCCACTTTCGGTTCCCCCAAGTTGGGCGGGAATATTCATAACAGGCTTCCGGGTTATAATCAACTAACTTGGTTGAACCGCGAAAACTTCGTCCGCCAGCGCTGCGGCGCGGCCGCGCGGCAGACGCCCCAGATGGAAAATCAAAAAGCCGTGCAAAAACCGGCGCAACTCGGCGGTTTGGGCGGCCGCGGGCTTCAATCGCAAACACGCGGGCCAGTCGCTTTGCGTCAATGCCGCGGCAATTTTTTTTGTTCCGGCGGCGAGGCCGGTTTGCTCCCATTTCGGCTGCAGCCCGATTTCGCGCAGCAACTTGAGTTCAAAGGCAAAAACGGTTTGCGCCGCGGGTTTTTGCCGGCACAGACAGATGAGAAATTCGCGCACCAGTTCATAAACGGCGGGCAGGGGCGTGCCGGTTTCCGTGGCCTGCTCGACGAACGACGCGGCGTAGGCGGCCTGGCGCAATCGGCAAATGTCTGAACGAAGCGCGCTGTGTGTTTCGCGCAAACTGACTTCACGGAGCGTGTGCAAATCGGAATGGCGGCTGCGGCTGAACGAAAAATCCGCCAGGTAAAACAAATCCAATTTGCCGAGAAACGGCGATTTGATCCGGCGCGCGCCTTTGGCGACGGTGGCGATGCGCCCGAAATCCGGCGTGAGCCAATGGACGATGAGGCTGGTTTCGGTGAGCGGTCGCGTGCGCAGGATGATGCCCGTGGCGGACTCGATCATAATAAGAACGAGGATGGACGATGGAGGATGGAGGATGGCATGTGGTTTCAGCGCAGCGGGCTATTCTCCATCCTCTATTTTCCATTCTCGTTTCCCCGTCGCCGGGGGCGGCGCATATCCGTGGGAAATCGAGCCAAGGCTGACGATGTATTTGATGGCATCAGCGACGGACATTTCCAGTTTGATGACCTGCGTTTCCGGCACCAGGATCAAAAAGCCCGATGTGGGGTTGGGCGTGGTGGGCACAAAGACGCACACGACTTTTTCCTTCATTTTCGCCTGCACTTCGTCATGCTGTTCGCTGGTGATGAAGCCGACGGAATACATCCCTTCGCGCGGGAATTGGACGAGCACGACGGTCTTGAAGGAATGTTTGTTGCCGGAAGCCAGCGCGTCGTTAACCTGTTTGGTGGCGGCGTAAATTTTGTTCAGGAACGGCACGTGCATCAAAGCGCGCTCCACCCATTCGATCATTTTCTTGCCGAAATAATTCCGCGCCAGCCGGCCTGCCGCGCTGATCAGCAAAACCGCCAACAGCAGGGCAACGAGACTCCAATACCAATACATCGGACCCTCGCCGTTATTTCGATGCGTGATGGTTTGGGGAATAAAAATAAGCAACGTGTCGGTGATGTTGGAGATGGTGAAGAACAACCAGACCAAAACCGCAATTGAAATCACTCCGGGCAGGACAATAACCAAACCGGTCACAAAATTCGCCCGCCAGCGGGCAAAGAAGCCTTTCTGTTCCATGCGCCAAGTCTAAGGTCGCATCAGAGTTTGCTCAAGGGAAAGCGGCGGGTGATTTCACGCAACCGGCGGTTTTCCTCCCGTTTCATTTTGCGCCGGGCACCCGCACTCGAATCATCAAAGCCGAGCAGATGCAAAACCCCGTGGACCAGGTAGCGGATGACTTCCGACTGCCAGCTCGTGCCGAACTTGCGCGCCTGTAAAACCACCTCATCCACGCATACAAAGATTTCACCATGAACGTGTTTCCGGCATCCTGCCGGAAATTCCGATTTGATTTGCCGGCAGGATGCCGGCAACACGCTGTCCCGGTAATCAAACGTGATGACATCCGTCGAACCCTTATGTTTGAGAAAGGTCTCGTTTAGCCGTGTCATTTCCGGCGCGGCGACAAGGCAGATTCCAATTTCGGCCTTTTCAATTTCCAATTCCGCCAGCAGTGCGTTCGCAATTTTTTTCAGCAGCCGCAGGTTGATTTTTTGCACGCGCTGACGGTTGGCGACGGTAATGTTCATTTTGTCGGAGGGAGTTCCACGACGCCCCATTATATTGGGGGACTCGCGGCGCCCGCCCCTCCTGATTTCTTGCCGCGATGCTCCTCGTAAGCCGTGATGATGTGTTGGACGAGCGGATGGCGGACGACATCGCGCTTGGAAAATTCGATGATGGCGATGCCTTCGGTGTTTTTCAGAACGCTATGTGCTTCGAGCAGGCCGGAATGTTTGTGCGGCGGCAAATCAATCTGCGTTTCATCACCGGTAATGACGGCCTTCGAGCCGTGTCCGAGGCGCGTGAGGAACATCAACATCTGCTCGGTCGTCGAGTTTTGCGCCTCGTCGAGGATGATGAAGGCATTGTTCAGCGTGCGCCCCCGCATGTAGGCCAGCGGCGCGATTTCAATGGTGCCGCGTTCGGTGTGCTTCTGGATTTCCTCGGCGGGCAGCATGTCGTGCAACGCATCGTGCAGCGGACGGAGATACGGGGTGATTTTTTCGTAAAGGTCGCCGGGTAAAAAGCCAAGCGCTTCGCCGGCTTCAACGGCCGGGCGGGTGAGGATGATCCGCGCAACCTTTCCCTCGCGCAATGCCGCCAGCGCCATCGCCACGGCCAGATAGGTTTTGCCCGTGCCCGCCGGCCCGACGCCGAACGTGATGTCGTGCTTGCGAATCGCGTCGAGATACTTCTTTTGCCCAACGGTCTTGGCGGTGACGCCGGGCTTGCGGTCGTGCGTCATGACGCGATCACTCACCAAGTCCTTGAGCGTCGAAACGCCTTCGTGCTTTACGACGTTCAGCGCGTATGTGAACTCGCGGTTCCGCACCGGCGCACCAGCTTTGGCCAGACTCTCCAGCGACACAAAAAGTTGCTTGGCGCGCTTGACGGCATCGGCGGCGCCTTCAAGTTTTATCCAGCCATCGCGCGAGGTGACCTTGACGCCAAGCTGTTCTTCGACCAACTGAAGGTTGCGCGGCTCATTGTTGAAAAGCTGCTGCGCGACGCGCGCGTTTTCAAAATGAAGGGTTTCAGTGGACATGATTAACCTTTGTAAATGTCGTGCGTGCCGATGTCCACAGTCACAATGCAATCGCCCTTGATGAAAAACACGGCGCGCAAGTCACCTTCAATGTCCACTGCGTAAATCGTGCGGCCATGATGGGCGGAGAGCCGGTGAATCTTGTGTGTACGCAAGCGCGGGTCAAAAGGATTTTCCCGGAATATTTTCCACACCCGGCGGGTTGAATCTTTCTGGCTGGAGCTTAAATCGTAAAAGCTCTCCCAAAAATTCTCGGTTGGCTTGAAACGATATTTCATTTCCGCCGTTTGCGGGACGGAGGCGGAGCGCCGCTCAAAACCGTTTCCATGTCCACGAAGCGTCCGGCCTCGGCATCGGCCATGCCTTGCTTGAACGATTCCGGCACCCACGAATCGTCGTGTTCCACGACATACTTGGCCACCTGCGCCCGTTCGTTGGCGGGCAAGCCCTTGATCTGCTCAATGATTTCTGCCGCGCTCATAACTTAATTTCACGCTAGAACCATGGCAAAGTCAAGCGGGTGAACGGAATCGGGAGAAGAACGACATCATTTCTTGAGCAGTTCATTGAAGATGTCATCGGCGTCGTTGTCCCAAGTTTTCAACAGCGACGCCTCGGAAAGTTTGAGCCAGTTCTCGCGCTCCGTGTCGTCGGACTCGATGGTGACGCGGACGTGCGATTTTTCAGGCAACGACAACGGCTGCGGCAGCACCAGTTTGCCGTGTTCATAAATCGCATCCACCGTCGTTGTCATTACAGGTTTATTATCCGGCGGAATATTATTTTTGGCAAGTCCGCAAAAACGGTCGTAGTGTCCTAATTTACAGATTTCCGGCGCTATTGACACTCCGGGAATTTTGACTGAACATAGATTAAGGCACGATTGAGTTAGTGAGCGACACTCTGCTTGGCTGTTCCTTCAATGGCAGTCTTGTCCAAGCGGTACACTCAATCGTGCCTTTTCCATTTACGTACAGTAATGGCAGTTTCGCAACTGAATTATGTTAACTTTAAATGTAAGTTACATTGTGCAACTTAAGATCATATTCAATCAATAGTTCCAATGTGTTTGTTATGATTCGCAAAAAACATTGTGTAACTATAATTGCTCTTGGTGGCCAATATCTCAGGTTGATTCATTTTATTTTCTTGGAGTCCTTAACAATTTGAACCCGCACAACGGTTTCGGCTGATACCACTGGCGGAATTTCCAGAACGGCAACGAACCTGTTGCGCTCATCATTCGCCCCGTCCAAGTGGCTCGGCCAACAGGTTTTGGATTGAGAGGGCGGTGGCGATCAGCCAAAGAATCAGATAGCGTAATTTCATACGCGTGAATTTGATAATTCCGCGCGCAATTTGGCGGCGACCTCATCCAGCGCCGCTGGCAAAACGCTGGTATTGGCGATGACCGGCATGAAATTGGTATCGCCGCTCCAACGCGGAACGACGTGGATGTGCAAATGTTCCGCGATGCCCGCGCCGGCGACCCGGCCGATGTTGATGCCGATGTTAAAACCGTCGGGTTTCATTATTTGCGTCAACGCGTTGATGCAGCGGCGCGTGAGCTTCCACAAATCGGCCAGTTCCTCCTCGGTCAGGCCGTCCAGGTCGGGGACCTGTTTGTAAGGCACGATCATTAGATGCCCGCCGTTATAGGGATACGTATTGAGCAGCGCGAAGCAAGTCCGGTCGCGCGCGATGACGCGGTTCGCCTCGTCGTCATTGGATTGGGCGATGCGCGTGAACAGGCTGGCATCGAGTTGTGGCTTTTGCGACAGGATATATTCGATGCGCCACGGCGCATGCAGCGATTCCATGGCGGCAGGGTAGCGATGGAAACATGGAAAGTCAAAACGTGGTAATCTCTCAATTTTGGTGGGGCAAAGCTGCTGCTTTGCCTGATTTGGCGGCGCGGCAGCACCGCCCTACCTTTCGGCCTCAAACAAACCCAAAATCGCCGTTGCTACTCGCGCGTTCGCGCCGGGTCCGCCCAAGGACGAAACAACTTCCGCCAGCCGCTTTTTAATTTGAATACGACGCGGTTCGTTTTGCAAAAGCTCCAGCGCGGCTCCGGCAATATTGTCAGGCGTGGCGGCACCTTGGACGAATTCGGGAAAAACTTCCTCGTCCGCCAGAATATTCGGCATCGTCAGCCATTTCACCTTCACGATGCGTTTGGCGATTTGGTAGGTGCTCCACGACGTTTTGTAGAGCGTCACTGTCGGCACGCCGAAGAACGCGCACTCCACCGTCACCGTGCCGGTCGAGGCGATGGCGACATCCGCCTGTGCGAGTGCCTGCGGCAGATTGCCAATTTGGATTTCCGTATCTGACGGGAGCGCGGACAGCTTGTCCGCGAGTTGTTTCAAAGCTTCATCCGGCAAAACCATTTTTGCGCGGCTGGCCGGCAACTTTTCCTGAATCAATTTCAATGCGCCGAGCATCACCGGCAAATGTCGCCGCAATTCGTCGGCGCGGCTGCCCGGCAAAAGCAAAATGGTAGGGACGCGCTGCCACGCGTCCTCGGACGCGGAGCACCGCGTCCCTACCGACGAGAATCTCCCCACCATGGGATGACCGACAAATTCCACGCGCAACTTCGGCACGCGCCTGGCATACCAATCCTTTTCAAACGGGAAAATGCTCAGGAGCAAATCGTAATCCGCTGCCATTAGATTTGCCCGGCCCGGCCGCGACGCCCAGACTTGCGGCGAAACGAACTGGATGACTTTCGGATTCCATTTTGAAAACGGATTATTGCGGACGTATTCCTTGACCGCGTGGCCAAAGCGCAAATTGAACCCGCCGTAATCCACGCCGATGATGGCGTCCGGTTTGCGCTCAATCGCCAGCTTTAGCAATTGATGGAACAGCCGGCGGAACTTGAAATAATTCTTCAGCACATCGGAAATGCCGATGACCGCGTGTTGCGTCATGTCGAAGGCCAGTTCGACGCCGGCCGCCGCCATGCGCGGCCCGCCCGCGCCGAAGAAAACCGGCGGAGATGGAGGATTGAGGATGGAAGATGGAATTTTTTCGCGCAGCGCGGAAACCAGTTCCGCCGCGAGCAAATCCCCACTCGCCTCACCGGCGATGAGCATGAAGGTTTTTGGTTTCACTGCTTATCTTTGTAGGAGACGACGTGAGGAGTCTCTAACTTTGATTTGATTTTCATCCAATCGGTGGTCGCTTGATGTTGCCTGCGTTAGGCTGCCGCAGTTTGGCGAAGATTCGCCAGAATTTCGACCAATAATCTTCATCCAACGGATTCAATTTTGGGTAGCCGGGGATGATGCAGCCGGTAAATGGCCAGATTTCCCTCTCGCCAATTAATTTTGCCCGCACCGGATTGGCCGCGATGTAAAAGCAGACTTTCGCGAAAGCGTTCCGTTTCCGCTGCTCTGCTCGTAAAACTTCATCCTGCGGCTGCGGCTGGAATTTCGCGGGCGACAGTTCCGGTTCAAGATAAGTCCGCAAAAAAGCCATGCCGTTGATTTGGTCCGAATCCAGCCGCAATCCCATCCAGACCAAATGCAGATGATCTGGCATCAGGCAATAAACCGGACAAACCAAATCTTCCCGGGCGGCGGCGTGAAGCATCAGATTTTGGAAACGCTGGTGGAACGTGGGTGTCAGCCAGCCTTTGGCCTTGTCAAAAATCGTCAACGTCCAGAACACCACGGCGTCGGCTTGATAATGCTCGCGGGGCAGACGTGGCAGGTAGAACGCGCGATTGAGCGGATCGCGGGGTGATTTGATTGGCCGTTGGGAATTCACTTTTGGGAAATTAGAGACTCCTCACGTCGTCTCCTACAAACAATCCTGTAGGAGTCGAGGTGACGAGACTCAAATTGATTTTCAAAGACATAAAGTTAGAGACTCGTTACCTCGTCTCCTACGGGGAGACAAGCGCCCGCCTCACCGGCCATTAGCATGAACGATTTGGGTTTCACGGTGTTTTCTTAATGCAGAGACTCGGAAACGCGGAGTTCGTTTAATCAATTTCTTGAGTTGATTGATTGTCAAAGCCGGGGTTCTCCGGTGTAACATTGCATGACAATTGGGACAAACCGGGCGCAAATCCTTGATTGGGTTAACGGTGTATTTCTTGCCAATTGTGGCCAGCGATTTGTTGTGATGAACATGAATAAACTCGCATCCCAATTCCCCATAAATCTTTTCAAAATCAAATTCACAAACTGCGCAAACAAAACCGTAATGCCGCAAACAAGCTGATCGAGCCTTCACACTGCGTTCAAAGATGTTCACAGGAACTAATTGCACCTTGCCTTCAGTAAATTTTTCAGTGGCGGGTAACTCTTCTGGACTAACAAAAAAAACTTCAGATTGCTCACGCGCCCAGCCCATTTGTTTTACCGCCGCAGCAAGATTCTCGCGCATTATCCAAATCCAGCCGCCGGTCCAATACGCTTCCGAAAGTGCCTTGAACCAATAGCCTGGAGGTTTAGCGATATGCAATTTTTCACAGACCCGACGCCCTAGGCGTCCATATCGAATATTTGCTTGACCGCGATCACCGATCAATCTTGCCAGTTGTCTGGAAGAAACCTCATGACGAGGGCATTGAAATTGGATAACCAACATTTCACGATCCTTGTCCGGCAAAGATTCTAATATTTTGAGGTATTCCTTGACTGATATGGAATCGTATTTTGGCATACTTGTTTTACCTCTGCGTCTTCGCGTCTTCGCGTCTTCGCGTCTTTGCGTCTTTGCGTTAAATTTTTTGGTTTTGGATTTGCCTTGTGATTTCAAAGGCCAGGTCCAGTGCGCGCTTGGCGGATTCGCCGCTGACCACGGGGGTTTGCTTTTCGCGGACGCAGTTGACAAAGCTTTGCAGTTCGAGTTTGAGCGGTTCGTCCTTCGCAATCGGCACGGGTTCGCGCACGATGCGCTTGCCGCCGAATTCGCTGACGATGGCGGAGTCTTTGCCGATGCCAAGCTTCGCGGCCAAAACTTTTTTCAGAGTCGAACTTTCCTCCTCGCCGTCGCGGGCGATGCGATAGATGAAACCTTCCTGCGCGCGGTAATCGAGCGAGATGTAGCAGGGATTCGTCGGGCCGCTGAAGACGCGAATCTTGCGCATCCGCTCCGGGCTGACGCGGCTGGCGGTGAGATTGGCGACGCAGCCGTTGGCGAAGCGCAGCCGCGCGTTGGCAATGTCCTCGGACTTGCTCAACACGGGAATGCCCACGGCGTCCACGCTCGTCACCGGTGATTTCACAAACGCGAGCACCACGTCCAGGTCGTGAATCATCAGGTCGAGCACGACGCCGATGTCGGTGGAGCGGGCAGGGTAGGGCGAAAGCCGGTGCGTTTCGATGAAGCGCGGTTCGGGCGCGGCGGTTTCGAGATATTTGAAAACGGGATTGAACCGCTCGACGTGGCCGACCTGCAGGACGCAATTTTTCCGCTGCGCGAGTTGCACGAGTTCGGCGGCCTGTGCGGTGTTGTCGGTCATCGGTTTTTCGACGAGGACGTGTTTGCCTTGCTGCAACAGAGATTTGGCGAGTTCAAAATGCGTGGTCGTCGGCGTGACAATATTCAATGCGTCGGCGGCAGCAGCGGCTTCAGCGACGGAGTTGAAAATGCGCACATTGTGTTTGGCGGCGATTTTGCGCGCGGTTTCAGCTGACGAATCGTGAATGCCGACGAGTTCAACTTGTCCCGTTGCTGCCAGTTCCGCATAAATGCGCGTATGTTCCTTGCCCAGAGAGCCGACGCCGAGGACGGCGACTTTAACCTTTGATGCCATGCGGGCAGCTTAAAGGCCATAAAGGCTGGTTTCAAAGCTGAAAGTGACAGTGGTTAATTCCGAAACCCGGATTGCGAAAGCGATTTGCTAATCGCGGATTCGGTTTTCGGATTTAACTTTGCGCTTCCCGTTTTCGATTCCGGCACCGTAAACTCCCGCCGTGCTCGCTTTCATTGTCATCGCCGTGGCGGCGTATTTGCTGGGTTCAATCCCGACCGGCTATCTCGTCGCTCGCGCCAAGGGGATTGACATTCGCACCGTGGGCAGCGGCAACATCGGGGCGACCAATGCCTTTCGCATCCTCGGCAAACCGGCGGGCATCCTGGTGCTCGCGGTGGACGGACTCAAAGGTTTCGCAGCCTCTTCCTGGCTGGCGGATTTCGTCATTCAGTTGTTTGCGGTCGCGCCGGGGCAAATTGAAAATTTGAGAATCGTTGCCGGCATCGCGGCGGTGCTCGGTCATAATTTTACCTGCTGGCTGAAATTCAAGGGCGGCAAGGGCATTGCGACCAGCGCGGGAGTTTTCTTTGCGCTGGCGCCGCTGGCGGCGGGCATCGCCGTCGTGACGTGGATTGTCACGGCGGTTTTAACCCGTTATGTCTCCATTGCGTCCATCGCGGCAGCGGTGGCGTTGCCCACGGCGGTTTGGTTGACGAAGGACAGCCTGTTTTTGGGAATTGTCACCA
>OCZT010002093.1_pt1 | contig 20651 bp, 18 predicted proteins | sample 1539031 | NCBI WGS metagenome assembly OCZT01 (sample SAMEA3539308, study PRJEB22396) | soil metagenome | biome: tundra; feature: field; material: soil | place: USA | collected 2010-05 | depth 0.15 m | reverse complement strand
TTGCCCACGGCGGTTTGGTTGACGAAGGACAGCCTGTTTTTGGGAATTGTCACCACCGCGCTGGGACTGCTCGCCATCTTCAAACACAGAGGCAACATCCAGCGTCTGCTCAACGGCACGGAACAACGTTTTGGTCAGAAATCCGCGACCCAGGAGGCAACGAAATGAAAATCACTGTACTTGGCGCGGGTGCGTGGGGAACCGCCCTGGCCAAAGTGCTGCACGAAAACGGCAATGCCGTGACACTTTGGGACATTGACGCCCGGACGCTCGACGAACTCCGTCGCGGGCGGAATGAACGTTACCTGCCCGGCCTGGCGTTGCCGACGGATTGGAAGGCGGAGGCGGATTTCGCCAAGGCGGTGGCGGGGGCTGAGTGCCTGGCCATGGCCATTCCGTCGCAGGCCTTCCGTCAGGTTGCCATGAAGCTGAAAGGGCATCCGGCCATTTTGGTGAGCGTGACCAAGGGCATTGAATTTGAGACCGGCGAAACCATGAGCCGGATACTGCGCGAGCAGGCCCCGGCGGATCGCGTGGCAGCGCTTTCCGGGCCGAGCTTTGCCCGCGAAGTGGCGATGGGCATTCCGACCACGGTGGTTTGCGCCTGCGAAAGCGATGGCACGGCGCGAACGGTGCAAGGACTTTTCCACCGCCCCAGCTTTCGCATTTATCGCAGCACGGACATCCTCGGCGTGGAATACGGAGGCGCGCTGAAAAATATCATCGCCATCGCGGCCGGCGTAAGCGACGGGCTTGGCTACGGCGACAACACCAAGGCCGGACTGGTCACACGGGCGCTGTCCGAGATGCGCCGGCTGGGGGTGGCGTGCGGCGCGCAACCGGAAACGTTCGCCGGTTTGAGCGGTCTGGGCGACCTCATGCTGACGTGTTTCTCGAAACAGAGCCGCAATCGCGACCTAGGCGAACGCCTTGGGCGCGGTGAAACGATGGCGGCAATCCAGGCGTCGCACCCGAAACTGGCTGAGGGATATCCGACGGCGCGATCCGCGCATCGGCTGGCGCGCGGGAAGAAGGTGCTTACGCCGATTATTGACGAAGTTTACGCGCTGCTCTACGAAGGCAAAGAACCCAAACAAGCGGTACAGGATTTGATTTCCCGCGCGTTCAAGGCGGAAGATTGAACGTGCTGCCGGCATCCTGCCGGCAGAACATTATTCAGATCTTCCGGCAGGATGCCGGAAGCACGTTACGCCATCGCCGCCTTGATCAGCTTCATCAAATCGGCGTAAGTCTCGACGGCCTCAAACTGCGGGAATTGCTTTTTTACCGCGTCGGGCGCGCGGAAGAGAATTCCCACGTGCGCCTCGACGAGCATGGCGGTGTCGTTGAACGAATCGCCGCCGGAGATGACGTGATAATTCATCCGTTTGAAGGCGGCCGCGGCTTCACGCTTCTGATCCCGGATGCGCAACTGGTAATCCACGATGCGGTCATTTTCGACCACGAGCCGGTGGCACAGAAGCACCGGCCAGCCGAGTTGGCGGAGCAGGGGAGAGGCGAATTGCTCGAACGTGTCGGAAAGGATGACGACCTGGACGAACGACCGCAGTTCATCGAGGAATTCCTTGCCGCCGGGCAGCGGCCGCAGCGTGCCGATGACCTGCTGGATGTCGGAAAGTTTCAGGCCGTGCTGGTCGAGAATGGCAAGCCGCTCCAGCATGAGCTTGTTATAATCCGGTTCGTCGCGCGTGGTGCGGCGCAATTCCGGGATGCCGGTCTTCTCGGCAACGGCAATCCAGATTTCCGGCGTCAACACGCCTTCCATGTCCAAAGTGACGATTGATTGTTTCACGGGACGAGAGTCTTCCAAAATCAACCGGCGGTGTCGAGCGGTTCAAGGCTCGGCTTTCAGATTTGGATTGGCGGAAAGAATTTGGTCGAGCGCGGCCTTCGCTTCGGGGAATTCCGGCTTGAGACGCAACGCCTCACGGTAATGAAAAATGGCTTCCTTTGATTTGTGTTGTTGGGACAAAGCCTGCGCCAGGCGACAATGCGCCTCCGCGAAGTCCGGCCTTTCAACGAGAGTGGCGGCGAAATGACTCGCGGCCTCATCCGGTTTGTTGTGCAGCAACAAAAACAGGCCAAAGTTGTATTGTACCTCGGAATTGTGAGGAGCGAGCCGCGCGGCGGCGTCAAGATGTGCCAAAGCTTCGTCCAGCCTGTTGTTCTGCAACAAAGCCATGCCGAAATTATATTGTGCCACCGGGCTGTTTGGCGCAATTTTCACCGCTTCAGCGCAAAGCATCATGGCCTCCTTTTTCAGACCCAAGTCACTGAGGGTTTCGCCCAGGCAGGTGTAGGCGACGAAATTATCTGTTGTCACTTCAATGGCATGTCGGAAGAGTTTTATGCTGTTCTGCCAGTAACTCAGTTGAATTTCAGTGCAAACCAAACAACCCGCCAGCGCCACGCCCCCGGCAAACGTCGTAATTCGGCGCCAGTGGGGACGCCAGTTCAACAAATTGTTAAAGCCCCACACAACCAGAATGAACAGGCCGACGCTGGGAATATACATGTAACGGTCGGCCATGGATTGCGAGCCGACCTGCACCAGGCCGATGGCGGGGATGAGCGTTCCCAAAAACCAGAACCAGCCGACGAACAAACAGGGATTTTGGCGCGCGCGCCAGATGAGCAAACCAGACCAGATGGCCAACAGCAATGCCGCGCCGATCACCAGGCCGGCCGGCCAATGATGCGGATACGGGTAAAAAATTGAGAGATCAGCCGGCCAAAATGTTTTGGAGATGTAACGCTCGTAGGCCCACAAAGCGTTTGCCACACGGGACGAAAAAGGCCGTTCAGCCGGCAACCAAAGCACCCGGCCCGAAGTTTGCACAAAATATGTCACAACGCTTGCCGCCAGTGTGAGCGCGAAGAAAGGCAGTTTTTCGACGATTAAATTGATGGTGGAACGCGCGGAGCTTCCAGGCTGAAAACGGTTCAAGGGCCAGAAATCGAGCAGCAGCAAAACGAAAGGCAACGTCACCACCATCGGCTTGGACATCAGTCCGCAAGCGAAGAACAGCAGTGCCAAACCATAGTCGAGGGTCGAGCCGTCTCCGCTCCGCTTCGCCGCGCCAAGGAGTCGAGAGTCGAGAGCCTGAACTGCAACGTCCGCCCTCGACCCTCGGCCCTCGACCTTCGACCGCTTTTGCGCGTAGCGCGTGTACGCCATCAATGTCAGCATCCAGAAGAACGCGCTCAACACATCCTTGCGTTCGGCCGCCCACGCCACCGATTCGACGTGCAATGGATGCCAGGCGAATAAAGCCGCCACAAACGCGCTGCGCCACAAAGCTCCGGTGAGTTGCCTCAACAAAAGGAACAGCAGCAAAGTGTTGGCGACGTGAAAAAGCAGATTGGTCGAGTGATGGCCGCCGGGATTCAAACCATACAACTGGCAATCCAGCATGTGCGAAAGCCATGTCAACGGATGCCAGTTGGCGGCGGCTCCGCTTTGGAAAGCCCAGATCACCCCGGCCCAGGTCAGCCCGGCCTGAACGTGGGAATTGTTGGTAATGTAATCGTCGTCATCGAAGTTGACAAAATTGTGATGAGTAACCGGCCAGTAGAGCGCGGTTGTGACCAGGGCAAGCGCCAGGCAGATGAGGGCTGAGATCTGGTTTTTTGTCAGTTTGGCCGTGAACATAAGCTGAAAGATCCGGAATCAAAATTTAACCGTTTGACGTTTTCGCTGTGTGAACCGGCAGCTTTCCTTGTAGCCAACGCCGCGCGCGAGCTGGATGGCTTCGGCAAAATTCATCCCGACTTCCTCCGGCGCGTGGGCGTCCGACCCAAACGTGATGGGCACACCTTTTTGAAACGCGAGTTCAAGGATTTGGCGGCTTGGGTAAATTTCCCGGCAATCCTTCCGCAACCCGGCGGTGTTGAGTTCGATGGCGCAATTGTGTTTCTTTGCCGCATTCAGGAATTTTTCATAAAGCGATGTGCAATCAGATGGCGGGAGATGCCCGAATTTTTTCGGCAGGTCCACGTGACCGATGATTTCGAAAAAGCCGGTTTCGGCGGCCTTTGTCAATCGGTCGAAGTAGGCGGTCCAGACTTCGTCGGCGTTGCGGTGTTTCCACTCGGAAATTTTCTGCGGGTCATCAATGGCCCAGGAATCGGAGACATAATGCACCGAACCGATGAAATAATCCCACGGATGCCGCGCGGCGAGTCCGCGAATCCAGTCCTCGTATCCGGGCAGATAATCCACCTCCAGCGCGAGGCGGATGGTCAGGTTAGGAAAATCCTTTTGCGCCTGGCGGACTTTGGCGACGTATTCGTCCAGTTGACCGGCGTACATCCGCCAGTTGTCGAAATCGTCGCGCGGCATCGGCGAATGGTCCGAAAAACCGATTTCCGTGAGGCCGGCGGCCAGCGCGCGTTTCGCATATTCGCCCGGCTCGCCGGTCGCGTGCCGGCAAAGCGGCGTGTGCATGTGATAATCAGCGGGCAATGACATGGGGTGAGTGTTGAAAGTTGAGGGTTGAGTGTCGAATCAAAAACGGGGCGTTGACTTGGCGTTGGAGTTCAAGCTCTTGCCGTGGCGGAGCGTTTTGCGAAGCCTGGGTCAGCTTGTTCCTTGCTGGGAGCGCCGGCGCTCCCAGAGATCAACGACATGCCGCAAGTTTCAAGTTTCAAGTGTTGATTCCTGAAAACGCCAGCCGCTGCCAGAGCAGGCCAAACGGGCGGAACCCTTGGAGTTCCGCCCGCGCCTCACTTTAAGCACATGATCAAATTTGCGGATCAAAATCCGCCGTCCACCTGCCATCGGCCTGCCGGATTGTCCTTCCTGATGGCCAGGTTCCACTTTTTGGTCTGTGACATGCGGCACTTCACAAACCAGGCGGATTGTTCCGCCGACCAGGTGGCTTCACCCGCCTCCATGACCGGCATCAATTTATGCACGTCCATGCCCTGCTTCTCTGCCGCCTCAACTTGGTTTTTGGTTTCCGCGACGTCGGATTTCGAGGCGAACTTGCGCATTTCGACCCAGTCCAATTTTGCCTGCGCGTCGAAGTAGGCTTGCACCGCTTTTGTGGGCGACAGCCGGGCGTAGGCATCGTTGTTGGTCAGAACTTCCGGCTCGGTGGACCACTTAAAATCCTGCTGCAGCCGCAGTTTGCTGTCATACATTCCTGTAACCACGCACCGTTTCGCCGCGTTGGCATTAGACACCCGCACATTGAACTCCTGCGGTTGAAGTTTGATTTCGTAAGGCACAAAGCGTCCGGGATAAGTTTTGGACGTGAAGGATTCGCCCAAGCTGACGATCTCGAGACCGCCCAGGTAATCTTTTAAGCCCTGAGTGACCGGTGACATAAACTTGCTAACTTCGTCCCAATCCTTGCGGGCGCACGCTTCGAAGAAGGCGCGAGCAGCTTGCTCCGCAGTTATGGAAGCATATTTTTCGTTGTCGGGCAATTTGGACAACTGTTCCGGCAATTGCGCCCAACTCACATCGGCAGGCAAATCGAGTTTCCACATTCCCGTTTCAATCGGCTGGTTGTAATCAATCTGGCTGAGATCGAAAATTTGCACCTCGCCGGATGAACGAGTGAGATAAATCTGCACCGATTCCAGCAATTTGCTCTGCGCGTCGAAGCGATAGACCCGGCGGGTGTCGGCATTTTCCATGAACGTGTTTTTGCAATAGTCATTGTCCGGCACGCCGGATTTGGCCAGAACGGTAACGACGGATTTCAACCTGCCATCGGTGCCGGTGTCTTCGGTGAGATTAAGTTTCCAGCCTTTGGCACGGGCGTTGTCGAGTTCGTTGCTGATGGTATTGCTAAGGTTGGCAATCCGATGCAGCCACTCCGTGTCAAAAGCGCTGGTGGTGCGTTGCGGCAACTTTACTCCGGTATTGCCGGATTTGATGAGCATCACAGTTGACTTGCCATCCATGACGACAACGCGCTCGGGTTTCTCGATGCGCCATTTAAGTTCCGGCTCGAACTGTTTCCAAAGTTCAATCGTATAAAACGGACAATCGGCGTTGATGTAACTGAAATTGTCCTGCGGCGCAGTGCGCACTTGGCCGCGCAAATGAATGCTGGTGAGTTTGGCCACGGCTTGCGCGCCTTTGGTCATGACTTCGGCGGCGGTGGCTTGTGCCTTGGGAAAGACCAGGAAGGCGATCAGAATAATGGCGGCCGCACCGGCGGCAGCGCTCAACCCGAATCCCCATCGTGTGAATAATTTTGTCATAATTGAATTTCTTTCGCGTTCGTTTTGAATTGCATGAACCCGGCGCATCACCGGCTTGACCAGTGACACCTCGGCGGTCGCTTGACCGCGGGCCACCAATTGCCGTTGCAGGCGGGTGATGGCCGTGTGCTCGGCCCGGCAGGCCGCGCAGGTTTCAAGGTGGGCCTGACACTGAAGGGATTCCTCGCGGTCGAGCAACCCTTCCACGCAGGCGACCAAATTGTCCCGACATTCGGCGCAGTTCATGGCAGTTCCGTTTGGTTGACTGTTGGTTCCGCGCTTTCGCGGGCGGCAAGCTCCTGACGGAGCAGGGCGTAAGCGCGCGAAAGCGTTTTGGTGACGGTGCCGAGCGGCAGGTCGAGGCGTGTGGCGATCTCCTGACAGGAGAGCCCCTCGTAATACCGCAGCAGTATCACCTGACGATAGGTTTCGGGCAGAGCAGCAATGGCTTCTTCCAACGGATAATCTTCCCGGCTGTCGGCGGCGTTGGCCATGATGGATTCCGTCACTTCACAATCCTGCTGGCGATGTTTCAGGGAACGCAGTTGTTCCTTGGCGACCCGTCCGGCGATGCCCAGCAGCCAGGAGTAAAACGACTCCGGCTTCCGAAGCTTTTTCAAGGACAGGAAGGCCCGGACAAACGACTCCTGCGCCGCTTCTTCCACTTGCAGGCCATCCCGAAGCCGCCCCGCCAGATAGGCGAACAGCGGTTTCTGATAACGATCCACCAGCACGCGGAAATCCTCCTGATGTCCATCGCGGCAACGCTCGACGTATTCTTTGTCGGTTAGGTCCATGTAATGCCCAGTCCCAGCGAACTCATATCGTCATTCTATAGTGACGTCCGGGGCGGTTTTGCGACAAAAGAAATGAGAATTTTCTTCAACTGGCAATGACATGAAGTGAGGTTAAAATTTGAGGATTTAGTGTCGAATCAAAAATGGGGCGTTGGAGTTCAAGCTTCAGCTTGCGCCCCCGATGCAAGCTAAAGCTTGAACTCCAGCGGTCCGGGCAACAGATTGGCTGAACTATGGCAAGTGACAGTTCAACCGCCCCGTTCCGGCTGTTTGTGGCGATTTCCATCCCGGAACCGGTCCGGGATGAAATCATCCGCGTCCAGCAGGAATTGCAGCCGCTCGTGCCCCGTGACGTGGTCCGCTGGGCCCGGTTTGATCAATTTCATCTCACGCTCCGGTTCCTGGGCGATGTCCCGGCGGATGGCGTCGAAGACTTGAAGAAATCGGCCGGCGCCGTTTGCCGGAATGCCCAGCCCTTGTCCTTACGCGCCGAGGGCGTCGGTTTTTTTCCCAACCCCCGTTCGCCCCGGGTCATCTGGGTGGGAATCAACGACCGGGAAGGGTGCCTGATGGATTTGCAGAGACAGATTGAAGCCGCGGTCCGCCCCTTCACTGCGGAACCGGGCGAAAAGAATTTCACGGGCCATGCCACGTTGGGCCGCCTGAAAAATCCGAGGCCAGCCGATACCCGGGACCTGGCCGCCCGGGCGCAGTCGCTCGAAAAGCGGCGGTTCGGCGAATGGACGGCGCATGAAATTGAAATAATCCGGAGCGAATTGTCTCCGGCCGGGGCGCGTCACGCTTCGCTCGCGGCGTTCCGGCTGGGAGCGGCTTGAACCGCCGCAAAACTTGTTTGGTCTTATACCAATTCCCGGAGACAATCGGTGCAATGGGTAGGGCGGGCGGCCTGCCCCGAAAGCTTTCGGGGTGCCTGCGCCGCCGGGGAATGATGGCCGCGCGGCAGCGCGGCCCTACCGTCTGGAATAAATGCCGATTATTATCGGAAAAGGGTCTTGCTTGCGCCTGTCAGAGCATGCCAAAGCCACTTCAACTTGTTTGATGGGAAACCGTTCGCGGCGGCGCAGTGCTCTTGCGCTCGATGAGTTCGGCGGACAAACGCTTGGTTTCAACGCGCTGGCCCTTCAGCAAATTCATCATCGCGTCCACGGCGGCCATGCCGAGCCGGTACTTTGGCTGGCGGATGGTCGTCAGCGGCACGCGAAAATATTCCGCCGTCATGATGTTGCCGAAACCCACGAGCGAAATGTCCTCCGGAATCCGCAAACCTTTCGAGAACAACGCGTCCGCGCATCCAATGGCGACGAGGTCGTTGACGGTTTGAACGGCGGTTGCACCACACGATTCATTCAACATTTGCAGCGCGGCTTTGGCGCCATCTTCAATGGTGTGGCCGGCCTGAAAAACCAGCTTGTCGTCCACGTCCAATCCGGCTTCGCGCAATGCGCGGCGGTAGCCTTCAAATCGCTCGTGTACCCACGGCGCCGTGGGTGAGCCGGTGAGATAGGCAATGCGTTTGTGGCCGAGCTTCAGCAAATGTTGCGTCGCGGTGTAGCTGGCAGCCTGTTCATCAATTTCCACGCTGACGAACGATTTGCAAAATGGCGCGGGCGGACCGATTAAAACCGTCGGGATTTGGCGTGCCAGCACCTCCTGATAAATTCGCGCCTCGGCCTCAAAGCGATACACCGGCGAAATGAACAGCCCGTCCACGCGCCGCGACAACAGCCGCCGGATGCAAACCTCTTCGCGGTCCGGCAGGTTGTGCGTATGCGTGAGCAAAATGTCGTAGCCCAGTTCGTGCGCGCGTTCCTCGATGGCGAAAATGATGCGCGCAAAAATCGGATTCGTGCTCGACGGAATGACGAGGCCGAATAATTTGGTCGTCCGGTTGCGCAGCCCTTGCGCGGACGAGTCGGGAACGTAACCCATTTGTTGCGCCAGCAATTTGATGCGCGACTTTGTGGCCGACGACACATCCGGCTGGTCGCGCAACGCCTTCGAGACCGTCATCACCGAGACGCCCGCGTGCCGGGCAATGTCTTTAAGCCGGACCATGGTAATAAAATGCTGAAGGCTGAAGGCTAAATGCTAAAGGAAAAACATTCATCAGTTAAAATTCGTGCTTCTTTTCATTCAGCCTTTAGCCTTTCATAAATAGGCTCCGCGCCAGTGCAGTTTGCGGCGCAACGCCTTCAAAAACGAACTGTCCGCCAGATGCATCAGCCGGACCGTGCCCCGGCTGCGGCGAATCGTCACCTCGTCGTCGGCGACGAGTTCGGCGACAAACTGGCCATCCGCGCTCAAAATCGTCGCCGGTGGCGAACTGATGGCCTTGACGCGAATGGTTGAGGTCAACGGCAAAATGAGCGGACGATTTGACAGCGTGTGCGGACAAATGGGGGTAAGTGCAAACACTTCGGCGGTGGGCAAAACAATGGGACCGCCCGCCGCCAGCGAATACGCCGTTGAACCCGTGGGCGAACTGATGATTAATCCGTCGCCGTGGTAGCGCGCGACCGGTTCGCCGTCCACACTGACGTCGAGTTTGATGAGTCGTGAGATCGCGCCGCGGCTGACCACGATGTCATTGAGCGCGGTTTCATGAATCCGCCGTCCCTGGCAGCGGCCGCTGACTTCGATCAAAACGCGGGATTCGTATTTGAATTCACTGCGCCAGACGCGCGCCAGAGCGCGGGTTATTTCATCCGACGGCACGGCGGTGAGAAAGCCAAGGCCGCCGATGTTGACGCCGAGCATGGGCGTGGCCGAGCCGGCGATTTCGCGGGCGACGTGCAGCATCGTGCCGTCGCCGCCAAACACCAGCAGCAAGTCCACTTCGCGCGCCAGCGCGGCGGCATCGCCGCACACGGAATTTTTCAATCCGGCCAGCCGGGCGGTCCCGGCGTCGCACAACACCTTTCGTCCGGCGCGTTGAATGAGTCGCGCGGCTTTGCGAACGCTGTCGGCGCAGGCGGCTTTTTCGGAATTGCCGATGAGTCCGACGCGTTTGATTTTGTCAGCTTGTTTTTTCAATCAGCGCCAAAAATTCCTTGTTGCCCGCCGGTCCGAGCAACGGTGATTCCACCACGCCCTGCCAGCGCAACCCGGGTTGCGCGCGGACGAATCCCCGCAGTTCATTGAGCACGCGCTCATGCACCGACGGGTCGCTGATGACGCCGCGACCCTTGTCAGCTTCGGCTTTGCCGGCTTCAAACTGCGGTTTGATGAGCGCGACAATTTTGCCATTGGGCCGCAATAATGCAATGGCGGCGGGCAAAATATTTCGCAATGAAATAAACGAGCAGTCAATCACGGCCAGATCGGCAGGGGTGAAGGGCTGTGGAAATTGCGCCGCGGTCAGATGGCGCGCGTTGGTCTTCTCCATGACGACAACGCGGTGGTCGTGCCGGAGCTTCCAGGCGAATTGCCCCCGGCCAACGTCCACGGCAAAAACTTTCGCCGCGCCGTGTTGCAACAAACAATCGGTGAATCCGCCGGTGGACGCGCCCAGGTCGAGTGCGGTCATTCCGGCGACATCCAGTTGAAAATGGCGCAGGGCGTGTTCCAGTTTGTGGCCGCCGCGGCTGACGTATTTTTCGCCCGCGTCCAGGGTGAGCCGGTCATCAGGTTTGACGGAGTCGCTGGGCTTGTGCGCGGACTGGTCGTTGATGCGGACTTGTCCGGCAAGAATGGCGCGTTTGGCGCGTTCGCGACTTTCACAAAGGCCGCGTTCAACCAAGGCCTGGTCAAGGCGAATCATGTGGAAGCATATTTAATCCTTCCGCCCCGCCTGCGGCAATTTTTTTTTCACTGACTGCCAGCAGTTCATATTGTCATTGGCACACAAAAGTTCACGCGGAAATCTCGCGGACATTTCATCTTCTTGCAAAGCGCCAGAGGGCTGGCGCACTCCAAGACGCTTCGCGTATTTCAGGAATCATCTTGTCGCGCGCAGCGTTATGGACTGCGGCGGCCCTACGCCGCTTTTCCCAGAGGCATATCAAACTGTGCCCATGTTAACTGGAACTGCTATAACAGGATGTCAATCAGCGTGGGGATGGCATTGGTGCCGATTTGGCGGATCGCCTCCGGAGCTGAATCATCCCGGGCCGCATTCAGCAACAGCCATTCGCTCAACGGCTTGCCGTTGTAAACCGGCTCGCTGGCTTGCACCGATGAAAGGGTGAGCAAGGAAAGGAAAATGATCTGGAAACAGATTTTTATGTTTGGCCGATGAGGTTTCATTCGAGAGCGAAGACTGGAACAACACTCGGGGTATTACAAGCGATTGCCGCTGGTAAAGACGCGGGTCTGGACTTCGCGAAAGCTGTGCAGGAACAGTTCGTTGTCGGCCACGGCCTTTTCCACCAGTTGCTTGAGCAAAAACATTTCGGAACTGTTGATGACGGCGTGGACGCTGTGCCGGAAGGCTTCCATCGGCGTGAACGTTTGAAACGAATCGCCGAGCAGAATAATCGTGGCGTGGCGGCGCTGGTTGACGGGCATGGTTTGCAGCGCCTTGAGCGTGAGATTTTCATCAATGGTGTTCGCGCCAAAAAGTTCCTCGACGATGACAACTTGATAATGTGCCTGGCTGAAGCGCACGAGAAAATCGCTGTGCGTAGCGGCGGTGTGGACTTTGTAGCCAAGCTCCTGCAACGCGGTCTTCACGGTCTCCAGCCATTCGGGCGTGGAAAAGGCGATCAAGGCCGGTTTGTCCTCGGTGCTGACGAAATCGAATGAGCCGTTCATGGTTACTTGATTTTGAGGACGGGCGGCGCGGCGTCCAGAGCCGGTTTCATGCGCAATGAGCCGCCGGTCATGGTCATTTCACCGCGGGACTTTTTGATGTTGTCAATGGCGCGTGAAATGACGCTGCGTTTGGTGCAGTAGAGCAGGGCGATTTCCTCCGTGATGATGCCTTGTTCGAAAGCTTCCATGCAGGCATGGTCGAACGTCCGCCAGCCGAAGGGATAACTGGCCTCAATAATTTCATAAAATGTTTTGCCTTCACTTTCACCCAGCCGGATGGCCTCCTGGGTGCGGAGATTCGAGCCCATGAGTTCGAGCAGCGCAAATCGCGCCGCGCCGCCGACTTTGGGCACCAACCGCTGGCTGACCACCCAGCGCAACGAGTCCGCCAGGCGCACGCGGATTTGTTCCTGCTCATCCGGCTCAAACATGCCAAGAATGCGGTTGACCGTTTCGCCCGCATTGATCGTGTGCAGTGTGCTGAGGACCAGGTGGCCGGTTTCCGCCGCGCTCAAGGCGATCTTCACCGTTTCCTGATCGCGCATTTCGCCGACGAGAATGACCTTCGGCGCCTGGCGCAGCGCTGCGCGCAAACCATTGACGTAAGAATCAAAATCAATGCCCAATTCACGCTGGTTGAAAGTCGCCCGGTTGTGCGCATGGACATATTCAACCGGGTCTTCCAAAGTGACGATGTGGACGGGTTTGTGTCTGTTGATTTCGTTTAGAATGGCGGCCAGGGTGGTGGATTTGCCGGAACCGGTGGCACCGGTGACCAGCACCAAGCCGGTTTTTTCCTTTGGGATTTCCTTGAAAATCTCCGGAAACTTCAATTGATCCAAAGTTGGGATGGTCGCATTAAGCTGGCGGCAGACGATGGAATAGTTTCCGCGTTGCGCGAATACGTTGGCACGGAAGCGGGCCTTGTCTGAAAGCGCGTAGGAAGCGTCGCACGACCCGTGGCGCAACAGGTCTTCAATCTGCCAAAGATTGTCGCCAATGATGTTCAGCGCGATGGTTTCGGTTTGAAACGGAGTAAGCTTTTCGATGAGCGGGTCCAGAACCACCGGTTTGAGTTCCCCATAAGCCTCGACCTGCGGCGGGCGGTCCACCGTGAATAAAAGATCGGAAATCTCCGGCTGTGAAGCCAGCATCGTCGTCAGAACTTGATCCAATTCAGGGCGCCGCATAAATCAAGAGGCGTCGTCGTCTTCCGGTGGATGGGTGAGGAAGGGGCGGAATTTTTTCCGGTCCAACGCCTTGTCGTAAGCGTCTTCCGACGAAATGCGTTTCATGCGCACGTGCTCCATGATATGATCATCCATCGGTTGATTGCCGATTTTCTTGCCGACTTGAATCATGCCGGGAAGCTGGTGCGTTTTGCCTTCACGCACGAGATTGGCGACGGCGGTGTTGAAGACCAAAATTTCAAACGCCGCGATGCGCCCTTTCTTGTCCGTGCGCTTGAACAAGGTTTGCGCCACAATGCCTTTCAACGCTTCGGAAAGCGTCTGGCGGATTTTGTTTTGCTGGTCCGCCGGAAAGACGTCAATGATGCGGTCAACCGTTTTGGAAGCGCTTTGCGTGTGCAATGTGCCGAAGACCAGGTGGCCGGTGGCGGCAGCGGTGATGGCCAGCTCGATGGTCTCAAGGTCACGCATTTCACCGACGAGGATGAGGTCCGGATCTTCGCGCAACGCGCCGCGCAGTCCCGCGGAAAATGATTTGGTGTGGACTCCGACTTCCCGATGGTTCACCAGGCAACTTTTGCTTTCATGGACGAATTCAATCGGGTCTTCCAGGGTGATGATGTGGTCTTTGCGATTTCTGTTCGCGTAATCCACCATCGCCGCCAGCGTCGTGGATTTGCCGGAGCCGGTCGGCCCGGTGACCAGGACCAGGCCCTGGTGGAGCATGGTAAATTTTTTGAGCACCGGCGGCAGCGGCGCTTCCAGCTTTTCAAAATCTTCAAACGAAAGCACGCGGCTGGGAATCTGCCGGAACGCCGCAGCAATTCCGTCCTTATGGTTGTAAAAATTGACGCGGAAACGCGAGATGTTCGGAATTTCGTAGCCAAAATCCACGTCACCCGTCTCTTCAAATTGTTTGATTTTGTAATCCGGCGCGGTTTCATAGAGCATGGCCTTGAGCAAGTCATTTTCAAGCGACGGATAATCCACGCGCTGAAGCTCGCCGTTGATGCGCAACATGGGCGGGTTGCCGGAGGTCATGTGCAAGTCGGACGCCTTTTGTTCAAACATCAGGTTGAAAAACGCATCTATTTTGGCCATAAATCCTTTTCTTTGTAAAAATGTTAGCTATCGCCGCGCCAAACGCAAGTCATGAACCCGTTGTCTGAAATCATCCGCCGCGAAGCCGCCCAAAGCGGCATTCTGCCTTTCGCGCGATTCATGGAACTCGCCCTCTACTGTCCCGTTCATGGATATTATGAAATAAAAAAAGACAATCCCGGCCGGCACGGTGATTTTTACACCAGCGTCGGCGTCGGTGAATTGTTCGGCCAGCTTCTCGCGTTTCAATTCGACGAATGGCTCGAAACCCTCAACCCTCAACCTTCAACCCTCAACCTGGTTGAAGCCGGCGCGCATGACGGCCAACTGGCCGGGGACATTCTGACCTGGCTTCAATTGAATCGCCCGGAACTGTTCGACCGGGTCGAATACCGGGTCATCGAACCCTCGCCGCGCCGGCAGGAATGGCAGAAAAAGACACTGGAACAATATTCGTCGCATGTCCGCTGGTTCACCAACTTTCATTCCATCGCGGCAAATAATTCGCAATCCTCAACTCCGACAAATCGCGAGCACGCGACGAAAGTCGGTGTTCACAATCCGCAATTAAATGGCGTTGTTTTCTCCAACGAACTCCTCGACGCCATGCCCGTCCACCGATTCGGCTGGGACGCTCAAAACAAAAAGTGGTTCGAATGGGGCGTGGCGGTTGACGGCGAAAAATTCGCCTGGGCCAAGATTCAGCCTTCAGCCTTCAGCCTTCAGCCTTCAGCCTTGGAGTCAGTCCTCCCTGACGGCTACACCATCGAAACCTGTCCCGCCGCCGAGGACTGGTGGCGCGAAGCCGCGAATGTTTTGGGACATGGAAAATTGCTGACCATTGATTACGGTTTTACCGCCGATGAACTGTTTTCGCCCAGCCGCACGCGCGGGACGCTCCGCGCGTACTTTCGCCATCATGCCGGCGATGACCTTTTGGCGAACGTCGGGGAACAGGACCTCACCGCGCACGTCAATTTTTCCGCCATCCAGGCCGCCGGCGAATCCGTGGGATTGAGAACGGAAATATTTTCGACGCAATCACAATTCCTGACGCAGATTTTGGGAAAGGCATCGAAGGATGATTCTTTCGGCGAATGGAATACGAACCAGACGCGCCAGTTTCAAACCCTCACGCACCCGGAACATTTGGGCCGCGCCTTTCGCGTTTTGGTTCAATCACGATAGACCGGCGGCGCCAGCGGCTTTCTGATGGGTCGCGTGGCGGCGGGGGAAAATTAAAACCAGCGGCGGGCAAGCCGCTGCCGAAAAAATTGCGGAGATGCTTCGAGCGTTTTGACTTCACCCCCCGGAGAAGTCGGCTGCAATACCGGTCAGCTTCCTTGCACTTCCGCCTTCGTAAAGCTACGGCGCGACAAGCCGGCAGGCACGGCGTTTGATTATTTGTAGCAGCGGATGTGAATCCGCTCATTCTCTGCTTTCTGCCCTCAGCGGCTAATTATGAATTGTTGGAAGCTGCCGAATTCAATTCGTAATTCAAAATCGAGAGGCAGTAAATCGCCGCCGTTTCGACGCGCAAGACCAGGCGACCCAGGGAAATCGGCAACGCGCCCGCCGCTTGGATCGCTTCCAGTTCCTCGGGCGTAAAATCGCCTTCCGGCCCAATCCAAACCCCGACGCTTTGCGGCAACCGTCCGTGCTTCGCCTGAAACCCGCTCAAACATTCGCGCGGATGACGGCGTTCCTTTTGCAACGAACCGACGAGTGACAAATCAAATGTTTCCTTGCGCGCGCAAAATTGATCAATCGTCGTCGGCGCTTCAATTTTCGGCAGCCAGGCCGCGCCGCATTGCTTGATGGCTTCAACGGCCACTTGCTGCCACTTGTCACGTTTTTTCCCGGCATCCTCGTCGTCGAGCTGGGTCACCACGCGTTCGGCCAGCAGTGGTACGATACGCCGCGCGCCGAGTTCAACGGCCTTTTGAATGATGCTTTCGATGGTTTTTCCCTTGGGCACGGCTTGCAGCAGCGTGATGGAGCAGGGCAGGGGCGGTGTGAAATTTTTCAGCGATACGGAAAGCGTGACGGCATTGCGCGAACTGTTTTCAACCACACAAAGGAATTCATTCCCGACGCCGTCCAAAACGGCGACGAGTTCGCCGCGCTTCAAGCGCAAGACGTGCAGCGCGTGATGCGCCTCGCGTCCATCGAGCCGAAGCGAATCGCCTCGCGTTGATCCGGGCGGTAAATAGAAACGGTGCATGGCACTAATTTCCCTTCGTCCTCGTTCTCGTCCATCGTCCTCGATCAACCGCCATCGAGTCGCGAGGACGAAGGACGAGGACGATGAATCTCATCGAAACAGTTTTTTGGCTTTTTCAAAAAAGCTTTTGCTGATGGGGTTGGCGTCTTCGCCGCACGATTCAGCGAATTCCTGCAATTTGGCTTTTTGTTCGTGGTTCAAGCGGGTCGGAACTTCGACCTGAACGCGAACGTGCAAATCGCCGTGGCCATAGCCCTGCAGATTTTTCACGCCCTTGCCTTTGACGCGAAAGGTCGTGCCCGGTTGCGTGCCGGCGGGGATTTTAATCGTTGTCTGGGCGGCAAGTGTCGGCACTTCAATTTCCGCGCCGAGAGTCGCCTGGACAAAACTGACCGGCACTTCGCAGAGCAGGTCGTCGCCGTCGCGCTGGAAAATTTCATGCGTCTTGACGTGCAGCACGACGTAGAGATCGCCCGGCGGTCCGCCGCGAAAGCCGGCTTCGCCGTTGCCGGAGGAACGCAGGCGCGAACCGGCGTCCACCCCCGGGGGAATGCGAAGTTTGATTTTGGAATTGTGTTCGCGCTTTCCCTCGCCGTGGCATGATTTGCACGGTTTTTCCAAAATGCGTCCCGCGCCCTGGCAGTGCGGGCACGTTTGCGCGATGCTAAAGATGCCGCGCGACGTGAGCACCTGCCCGCGCCCGCCGCAGGTTGAACAGGTCTGGATTTTTGAGCCGTGTTCCATGCCGGAGCCGTTGCAGGTGTCGCAGCGGTCAAGTTTCGTGACGGAAATTTCCTTTTCGCAGCCGAGCGCAGCCTCTTCCAGTGCGATTTCCAAATCGTAGCGCAAGTCGCCGCCACGTTGCGGTTGTGACGGGTCCTGGCCGCCGCCGAAGAAACTTTCGAAGATGCTTCCGCCGCCGAAAACTTCGCGGAAGATTTCGAACGGATCATGAAAGCCGCCGGCGCCGCCGAACCCGCGGCCGGCCCGCGCCCGCGGATCGAATGCCGCGTGGCCGTATTGATCGTAGGCGGCGCGTCTTTGCGGATCACTCAACGCCTCGTAGGCCTCGCCGATTTCCTTGAATTTTTCCTCGGCGGTTTTGTCGCCCGGATTTTTGTCCGGATGAAATTTGACGGCCAGCCGGCGATAAGCCTTTTTGATTTCTTCATCGCCGGCGTTGCGGCTGACGCCGAGCACTTCGTAATAATCGCGTTTGGACATGCGGAGAATTTTCGATTTACGATTTACGATTTACGTCTGCCTCGGCAAATTCAGATTCGCTTTTATGCAATCGGCGAACTTCAAGCCAGATGCCAACGGCGGTGGCGAGAACAAAACAACCCAAAAGTGGGATAACCACGAACGCCGCAGCTGACAATGCCTCTTCCGAGGCACGATACATTTCGGGTGTTACTTTGTCCGGCATTGAAAAATCTGTGTGCAGCCACGCTTTCGCCGAAACAATAAAAGCGGCAATTGCAACAACTAACAACCAAGCCGCCATAAAAAACAGGTTTCGTCGTGCAATGGCTATCTTAGATTTTGCTTTTTTCATTTTGCATTATCGGCGGGTTTTTTGGCGACAACGACCGCGGCCGGCCGCAGCAAGCGGTCGCGCAATTTGTAACCTTTGCGAATTTGTTGGACGACCTGCCCTTCGGGCGCGTCGGCGGTTTCCAATTGCGAAACGGCCTCGTGCAGCGTCGGATCGAACGGTTTGCCGTTGGCGTCAATTTCTTCAAGACCAGTCTCGGCGAGAACGCCTTTGAGTTGCTGCTGAATCATGGCGATGCCGGCCTGCAAGGATGCGATCCCGCTTTGCGGGACTTCCGCGGTTTGCGTGGTGGCCTGCGCCATTTCAAAATGGTCGAGCACGGGCAGCAATTTTAGCAGAAGCGCGACATTGGCAAATTGAGCGGCCTCGATGCGCTCGCGCGCGGCGCGTTTTTTGAAATTTTCAAGATCGGCGGCGGTGCGCAGGAGGCGGTCCCAATGTTCGTCCGCCTTGGCGGCGCGAGTTTTTAGTTCTTCGAGTTGCCCCGGCGTGAGTTCGGCCACAACGGGAACATTGGCCGGCGTCGGCTGAGTTGCGGCGGCCCGGGCCTCTGAGTTTTTTTTGTCTGACTCTGATTTCTTCATGCAATAATCCCGACATAAATGCTGCCGGGTTGTCAAATTAGCGGATTGGCTGTCCTTCGGCAACTGAGACGTAGCCGGCGGCCCGGAATAGGGAATTTCAAATTTGAAATTTGAAATTGGTCAATAGGGCTAGGGCGGAACAATTTTTTGAAATTCAGGCCGGTTCCGCACCGAATCAAAGCGTGGGTCTTTCCGCACCTCGGCCAGCAGGTCGCGCGCGGTGGGGTTGCCCTTGATCCGCTGGGCGCTGAGGTCAAGCGATTTGCGCAGGTTCTGAAGGCCTTGGTCTGGCTTGCCCAGCACGACATTGAGCGCGGCGATATCATACCAGGGTTCGGCCTGGTCGGGAACGATGGTGACGATTTTTTGGAGGACTTCTTCGAGTTTGGTCAGGTTGCCCATTTTGGCATATTCTTGGGCAATGAAACCGGCTTCACTGGAGGAGATATGCGGATTGGCCAGCGCACGATCAAAAAGTTCAATGGTCCGGTTGGTTTGTTGCATTTGAATGTAGATGCCGGCAAGAGACAGGAGGTTTGGAAGATTGCCTGGATTCGTCCGCGCTTCATTTTCCATGTGCTGCACCTGGGTTTCGACCTGGGCGCGGTTTGCGGATTGGTTTTTGATATCCCCCAACTGTTTCACGAGCGCCTTCACCGGATCATTGTACGGGTCAAGTTCGTGACAGGTTTGGGCGACGAGGAGCGCGTCGTCTATGCGACCATACTGAAGTAAAAAATTGATGTAACGAAAGACGGCTTCCGGACTGTAGGGGCAAAAGGCGAACGCTTGTTTGAATCCGAAATCAGTCTCGCGCACCAGCGCCTGCGTTCCGACCACGGTTTTTTGGCGATACTCATCCGGGCATTGCGGGCCCAAACGCCAGGCATAAACGCCAGTGATGGAACTGCGGAGCTTGGAAAACGCCTTTTGCGCCTGTTCATCGCGCACAAATTTGAGGTTGCCTTTGAAGCCGCTGTAATTGTGGCGCAGATAGACCTTTTCAATAAAATCCACGATTTCCTTGACCGAGGTGTCGTAAGTGATCCAGTTGCCGATGAGCCGGTCGGAAAATTTGCTCCAAAATGCGTGATCCCGCTTAAAGACCTCGTCCGGGAGTTCCGGCAGAGGGTTGCGATTGATTTTCATGATGATGCCGAAGGGCGTTTCATAGGGATACATCCACGGCAACGGAAAACTTTCCTCGATGAAAAATTCGTTGTTCGGATTGTGATCGAAAATGACTTTGCACAACAAACCGTTGATCATCATCACGGCGACCTGGCCGCTGACCTGCATTTTCCCGTTGGGATCAACGCTCACGTTTTCACCAGGCGTCAACTGGTTAAGTTGCATCCGGTGTTGCACATCTTCCATATATTGCTGGAAGCATCGTTGTGAATCCTCAAGACTCGGGATGTAAATTTCGCGATCCGGATAAACTCCTCCAAGGCTTTTTACAATTTCGTCCGGATAAGCGGCTTCGAGCAGCAGCCGATTCAAGCGAATGCGAGTGTCGCTCTGGGGATTTTGAGTGATGAATTGTTGAAGATAATCCGAAATCTTCACCCGCGCGAACCGGTTTGTGTCGTAAATCGGCCCAGCTTCAAGCAGACGGTTCAAGTCGGCAGCCAGTCCCGCGCGCAACCGGGTTTCGTCGCCCTTGCCAGTGATCAAATCCTGGGCCGGCTTGCTGAGATTCTGGAAGAGCCACTTGGAAAGCGGTTCCTGCTTGTCACCGGGGCGCAAATCAGCCGCGAAGGCGGGCAGGTTCGTGAAGTCCGTGCCGGTGAACCGCGACGTGGAGACGCGCCAGCGTTTTTCTATGCGGGCGCCCCGGGCGGTAAAAATCCAGTCAAGCGGTGATACTATGCGGGCCAGCAGATTTGTTTGGTATGGCTGGTCCTTGAAAATCGTGCGGGCGAGTTCGCTGAAAAAGGGCGGGTCTTTTTGCTGGCTGCGGAAGTATTGTGCGCGGAGGTAATCGAGATAGGTGCCGTCGGCCAGGGCGTTTTGCGTGATAAGATATACGTCCCGGCGGTCAAAGTTCTGGTCTTGGGCAGGCTGGCAATCGTGCGGAATGAAGCTGTCACAAAAGATCGCGTAAGTGGGACAAAAACGGCCGGGGTCGGTGCCGCCAAAAAGGATCGTGTCCTTGGTCATCTCAGGATAAACCAGATCACC
>OCZT010002092.1_pt1 | contig 20686 bp, 15 predicted proteins | sample 1539031 | NCBI WGS metagenome assembly OCZT01 (sample SAMEA3539308, study PRJEB22396) | soil metagenome | biome: tundra; feature: field; material: soil | place: USA | collected 2010-05 | depth 0.15 m | reverse complement strand
TGGCCCTAGCCGCGGGTCAGCTTGCGGTAGGTGACGCGGTGCGGGCGGGCGGCCTCGGCGCCGAGGCGGTCGATCTTGTTCTTCTCGTAGGCGTCGAAGTTGCCTTCGAACCAGAGCCAGTTCGCGCCGCCCTCCCAGGCCAGGATGTGGGTGGCGACCCGGTCCAGGAACCAGCGGTCGTGGCTGGTGATGACCGCGCAGCCGGGAAACTCCAGCAGCGCGTTCTCCAGCGAGCCCAGCGTCTCGACGTCCAGGTCGTTGGTCGGCTCGTCCAGCAGCAGCAAGTTCCCGCCCTGCTTGAGGGTGAGCGCCAGGTTCATCCGGTTCCGCTCGCCGCCGGACATGATTCCGGCGGGCTTTTGCTGGTCCGCGCCCTTGAAGCCGAACGCGGCCACGTAGGCGCGGCTGGGAAACTCGATGTTGCCGACGCGGATGTACGCCTCGCCGTCGGAGATCGCCTGCCACACGTTCTTGTTCGGGTCGATGCGCTCACGGGACTGGTCGACGTAGGAAATACGCACCGTCTCGCCGATCCTGATCGTGCCGGAATCGGCCGGCTCCTCGCCGACGATCATCTTGAACAGGGTCGTCTTGCCGACGCCATTCGGGCCCAGGACGCCGACGATGCCGTTGCGCGGCAGGCTGAAGGAGAGCTTCTCGAACAGCATCCGGTCGTCGAAGCCCTTGACCAGGTCGTTGACCTCGACGACCACGCTGCCCAGGCGGGGACCCGGCGGGATCTGGATCTCTTCGAAGTCCAGCTTGCGGCTCTTGTCCGCCTCCGCGGCCATCTCCTCGTACCGCTGCAGCCTGGCCTTGCTCTTGGCCTGGCGGGCGCGCGGGCTGGACCGGACCCATTCGAGCTCGTCGGCCAGGCGCTTCTGCTTCTTGGCGTCCTTGGCGCCCTCGACCTTGAGCCGGGCCGCCTTGGTCTCCAGGTAGGTGGTGTAGTTGCCCTCGTACGGGTAGGCATGCCCGCGGTCGAGCTCGAGGATCCACTGGGCCACGTCGTCGAGGAAGTACCTGTCGTGGGTAACCGCGACGACGGTGCCCGGATACTTGGCCAGGTGCTGCTCGAGCCACTGCACGCTCTCGGCGTCCAGGTGGTTAGTGGGCTCGTCGAGCAGCAGCAGGTCGGGCTGGGACAGCAGCAGGCGGCAGAGCGCCACTCGACGCTTTTCCCCGCCGGACAAGCTGGTGACCTCCGCGTCCGGCTGCGGGCAGCGCAACGCGTCCATGGCCTGCTCGACCTGGCTGTCCAGGTCCCAGGCGTCCCGGTGGTCCAGCTGCTCCTGCAGGCGGCCCATCTGCTCGAGCATCTCGTCTGAGTAGTCGGTCGCCATCTTCTCGGCGATCTCGTTGTACTCGTTGAGCAGCCTCTTGGTGTCGGCCACGCCGTCCTCGACGTTACCCAGGACCGTCTTGTTCTCGTCCAGCTTGGGCTCCTGGTCGAGCAGGCCGACGGTGAAGCCCGGCATCAGGCGCGCTTCGCCGTTGGACGGCTGCTCCACCCCTGCCATCATCCTGAGCAAGGTCGACTTGCCGGTTCCGTTCGGACCCAAGACGCCGATCTTCGCGCCGGGAAGAAACGCCAGCGTGACCTCGTCGAGAATGACCTTGTCGCCGTGCGCCTTGCGGACGGCACGCATCTGATAAATGAACTCCGGCATGTCTTAAGCCTACGGGCACACGTCCGTAGGCTTGTCCTCCTCGTTTTGTACTTCAGCCGGGGCGGAGCCTGCTTCATTCCCGGCGGGTTCCTGGCCGGGCGCATACAGCTGGACCTGGTTGCGGCCCGCGTCCTTGGCCCGGTACAGGGCCAGGTCCGCCGCCGCCAGCAACTCGAACAGGTCATGGCCGTGCTGGCCGAGGGCCGCCACACCGATCGAGATCGTGACCTGGATCCGCGCGTGGGCGGCAGGCACGGTTAGCCCGCTCGCGCTGCGCCGCAGCCGCTCGGCGATCCGGCAGGCCCCGGCGGTGTCGGTGCGGGGCAGCAGAACGGTGAATTCCTCCCCGCCGAAGCGGCCCACCACGTCCGTCTCGCGGACCTGCTGCCTGAGCTCGGTGGCCAGAGCCCGCAGGACCTCGTCCCCGATCAGGTGGCCGTGATTGTCATTGACCCGCTTGAAATAGTCAACGTCGACCAGCAGCAGGGCCAGCGGCGTATCTGACCGCAGCGCCCGGGTGATCTCCGCATCGGCTTCGCGTTGCCAGGCGGTGGCGTTGAGCAGGCCGGTCTTCGGGTCGGTGCGGGCCGCGGCGGTCAGTTGCTGGTGCATCATGCTCCGCTGCAACATGATGACAGGCAACAGCGCCAGCAGCAGCAAGAGCAGGAAGAAGCTGAGCGTGCAGGTGATCGCGACCAGAACGCCGACGCAGGTCTCTGTCAGGTCGAGCAGCAGGCTTTCCCGGTCCCAGAGCACCTTGGCCAGCGGCGCTGCGGGCTCGGCCAGGTGCGCGGCGACCGCGACGACGCAGGTGTTCACCACGGCGAACAGGACACCGCAGGCGATGGCGGTGAGCACCACCGACGGGCGGGTCAGCCACGCGTTCGAGCCCTTCAGCGTGACCACCACGGCACCATGGACAAACTGGTGGAACGTGCACGACGCCGCGGCGCCCGCCAGCCCGAGCGCCGCTGAGCTGAACATGCACCGGTAGACGGGTATCCGCTGTGCCCGCAGGTAGAGCACTCCGCCCAGGACCATCGGCGCCAGCAGAGCGTACAACGGCGGCAGCAACAGCGCGATCGGGAGCCACCATGCGGAAAGCAGGTCACGGGACACACCGGATGGCTGGCCTAGCCGCCGCATCGCCTCGATGCAGATCACCGCGGCGGCCAGCAGCGCGGCGAACAGGATCAAGTTGTCCGTCTGCGGTTCACGGAGGCCGGCCAGCTGCCAGCCGATCAAGGCCAGGTCAACGCCGATGACAGCGACGACATACACAATGAGTGATGTGGGCATGGCAAGCAGCAGCCAGCACGACGGCCCCTTGACCAGGCGCGACAAGCACTTCTCGCCTTGTCCTATCGCCTCTTGAACAGCTGACATGCCCTCTGCCCATCATGAGCCACGGCTGCGCGGCCGACGACCGCAATTACTTTAGGTAACATAATAAATGCGATGCGTGCCATCGCGTCGGCGAACGACTATGTTGGCTAACGCGGATTTCCGGGGCTGGGCCTACGAAAATTTCGCGCCAGAACCGAGGGGGAGGCACGCCGGGTCGTTCCGGGACAACTCCGCCGCGATTACGGACCGTGCCGTTGGTGCTGCACAGAGTAGCTACGCTATGATCTCGGACGTATCCGCTCCGTGCGGCACCTGACCAACTGGCAAGACGCCTGACCGCCCCGCGGCTGGCCCGGCCGACCGACTTTGAGGAGAGTGGACTCGATGCGAGGCGTTATCTGGACCTAGCACTCAAAAGGGCGTGGTGGCGTCGGCTTCCTCGTCCTCGTCGAGTGCCTGCGCGGCAAAGCCGGCTTCGTTGAGACTCTCGTCCAGGTCCCCGCCGAACCGCTCGATCGCTTCCTCGTCGATCAACCCGCCTGACCCTCCGGCCGGAGCCGCGGTTTCCGGGGCCGCTGCCTGCCAGTCCCCCGCCGGGCCGCCTTCGGTCTTCACGGGCTGAGGCTGCGGACGCATGTAGTTGGCGACGCCACGGTTCAGGTCATGCCCGACGGCGTCGGCCTGGATGTCGATCACGTTCCTGAGCTGTCCCGTCTTGTCCTCGTAGCTGCGGGCCCGGAATCGTCCCTTGACGAAGACCGGGTCGCCCTTACGCAGGCTGGCCTGCACGTGGTCACCCAGCCTGCGCCAGCAGCTGACGTCGTAGTACGAGGTATCCGCGTCACGCCACTCCTGGGTGGCCCGGTCTTGTACCCGGGTCGTGGCCCCTATTCGCAACTTGGTGAGCCTGCCGCCTTTGGTCTCATGCTGTCGCGGGTCCTGGGCCACGAAGCCGACGAGGGTCACGTATCCGCCCTGACTCATCACGATCCTCCTTGGGATCCCCGGCAGCCCAACGCCACCGGGTCTCCTCGACAATGGCCAAACCGCACTCGGTTGCGCTAAGCCGACCTGACGCCTGTGGATAACTAGAGCCCAGCTGGGATCCCTGTGGACAACTAGTTGCGATCGGCACGACGGCGCGGAACTATGGCTGCCAGGCAGGAGAGTATGGCTGCCAGGCAGGACTAGAGCTGATTCAGGCGGGCCATGTCGTCGGCGGTAAGGGAGAAGCTGAACAGGTCCAGGTTCGACTCGATGCGCTCAGGCCGGGCAGACTTGGGGATGACGATGATGCCGAGCTCAAGGTGCCAGCGCAGGACCACCTGCGCGGGCGTCACGCCGTGCGCGGCGGCGATCTCGGCTAGGACCGGGTTCCGCAGCCTGGTGTTCTTGAGCGAGCTGTAGCCCTCGACCGCCACCTTACGTTTGGCGTGCGCGGCCAGCAGCGCCGGATCGTACTGGGACGGGCTCCACGGAATCTGGTTGACGGCTGGCCGTTCTCCCGTGGCGGCGATGAGCTCGTCGATCTCGGCCACGCTGTAGTTGCTCACCCCGACCGCACGGCACAGGCCCTCGTCCTTGATCGCGAGGAACTCCTGCCACAGCCGGGGCGAAGCGCCCCGGCGGGGCGGCCAGTGCACGAGCCACAGGTCGACGTAGCTGGTGCCGAGGGCGCGCAGGCTCTCGGCGATGGTGGCTCGGGCGCGCCCGGCGTTGCCGGGCGGCAGCTTGGTGGTGACAAAGATGTCGCTGCGGTCCAGGCCGCTGCCGGCGATGGCGCGGCCGACTTCGGCCTCGTTCCGGTAGATGGTGGCGGTGTCGAGGTGCCGGTAGCCGGCCTGCAGCGCGTGCCGGACGGCTACCTGTGCCTGCTGCCCCTGCATCTGCCAGGTGCCGAACCCGACCATCGGCATGGCGACACCACGGCCCAGGTCGACCACAGGAATCTCGGTCATGCCGTCCATTATCTCAGGTGAGGAGGAGGGGGTCTCAGGTGAGGAGGAGGGGTCTCAGGGCAGGACGGCGCGGATCGAGCGGGAGAGCTCGCCCGGGACGTCGGGCACCAGCAGGTGAACGCCGTCGCGGACGACGTCGCGGCCGCTGATCACGACGTCGCGGACGTCGGCGGCTGAGGCGGCGAACACCACGGTCTCCAGGGCCAGGTCGTCGGGGGCGCCCGCGGTGCGGATGCTGTCCAGGGACACGGTGACCAGGTCGGCCCAGGCGCCGGGGACGATCTCGCCGGCGTCGGGCCAGCCGAGGCTGGCGTGACCGTCGCAGGTGGCGGCCTGCAGCAGCGCCTCGGCGGTCAGGTGGCCGCGGGAGCGGCGGGCCAGCCGCTCGGCGTACTCGACGCCACGGGCCTCTTCGAGCATGTCCACCACGGCGTGGCTGTCGCTGCCCAGGGTGAGCGTGCAGCCGGCCGCGGCCAGCGGGCAGGCGGGAGCCAGCCCGTCCCCCAGGTCACGCTCGGTGGTGGGGCACAGGCAGGCGAAGACCTGGGCACCGCCAAGCAACGCCAGGTCGGCGGCGCTGACGTGGGTGGCGTGGACCACGGTGGTCCGGGGGCCGAGCACGTCTTCGTCGTACAGCAGCCGGGCCGGCGAGACGCCGTAGACGGCCCGGCACGCATCGTTCTCGGCCCGCTGCTCGGACATGTGGACGTGCAGCGGAGCGCCGCGGCGGCGGCTCCAGCCCACCACCGGGTGCATGTGCTCGGGCGGCACCGCGCGGACCGAGTGGAGGGCCGCGCCGGCCCGCGCGTGCGGGGAGATCAGGCCGTGCTCGTCGAGCCCGAGCGCTTCGACCCGGGTAGCCCACCGCGCCGCGTCGCCGTCGCTGAACCGCACCTGCGGGCCGGCCAGCGGCAGCACCCCGGACGGGTCGAGGCCGCCGGTCAGGTAGCAGGCGTCAAGCAGCGTCACGCGCAGGCCGGCCTCGGCCGCCGCCTGGACCACCGCCCGCCCCATCGCGTTGGGGTCGGCGTAGGGACGCCCGTCCGGCTGATGATGCAGGTAGTGGAACTCGCCGACGCAACTCACCCCGGCCAGCGCCATCTCGGCGTACACGGCCCGGGCCAGCTGCAGGTAGCTGTCCGGGTCGAGCCGGGCCGCGACCTCGTACATGCGCTCACGCCAGGTCCAGAACGTGCCCCGGTCCGCCTGGGTGGTGGCCCGCAGCGCGCGGTGGAAGGCGTGCGAGTGCGCGTTGGCGAAGCCGGGGACGGTGAGTCCGTGGAGGCGCGGGGTGGCAGGGTCGGGCGAGACGGCAGGGACGACGGAGGTGAAGCGGTCGCCTTGGGCTTCGATCAGGACGTGACGGGCCAGGCCCTGGCCGGGCAGCCAGGCTAGGTCGGCGAGCCAGCGCCGGACGGTCACCTGCGGGCCGGACCCGAGAATCCCGCGAGGCCGGCGAGGTCCTCGAGCACCGCGGCGAGGGCGCGGACGCCGGCCTCGCAGTCCGCCAGTTCGGCGTGCTCGGCGGGCGAGTGCGAGACACCGGTGGGGTTGCGCACGAACAACATGGCCGCCGGCACCCGGGCGGCCAGCACGCCGGCGTCGTGACCGGCTCCGGTGGGCAGCACCGGCGGGGGCGACCCGGCCGCGGCGAGCACGGCGGCGATCCGGTTCCGCAGGCCCTCGTCGAAACGCACGACCGGAGTGTACGACTCCTGACGCACGGTCAGCGTGACGCCGTGCTCGGCGGAGAATTTTTCCGCGGCCGAACGGACTCCCGTGACCGTGTCCCGCAACGTATCCTCGTCCGGGGCGCGGGCGTCCAGCCAGGCTCTGACCGCCGAGGACACCCCGTTGGACCCGCCTGGCTCGGCGATCACCTTGCCGAAGGTGGCCAGAGCGCCTGCGTGTTCGGCGGCCTGGCGGGCCGCGAGCACCGTGGCCGCGTACGGCAGCATCGGGTCGCTGCGGTCAGCGAACCTGGCCGTGCCCGCGTGGTCGGCGCGGCCGCCGAAATCGAGCCGCCAGCGCCCGTGCGGCCAGATGCCCTCGGCGACGCCGACCGCGGCGCCCAGCGGGGCCAGGGCGCGGCCCTGCTCGACGTGCAGCTCGACGAAGGCGCCGACGGCGCCGAGCAGGTCATCGCGGGGACCGATCCGGCCAGCGTCGAAGCCCGCGGCGGTCATCGCCTCGGCCAGCGTGACCCCGGCGTCGTCGGTGAGCTGCCGGGCCGCCTGGGGCTCGATCGCTCCGGTGAGCAGGCGGCTGCCCAGGCACGGGACGCCGAACCGGGCGCCCTCCTCCTCAGTGAACGCCGCAAGCACCACCGGCCGTTCGGGATAAAAGTTCTGCTCTTTCAGCAGGTCGACGGCGGCCAGCGCGGTCACGACGCCCAGCCCGCCGTCAAAGCCGCCGCCGTCAGGGACCGAGTCCAGGTGGCTGCCGGTCATGACGGCATCCGCGCGTCCCTCGCCCCACCAGGCCCACAGGTTGCCGTTGTTGTCCGGCTCGACGGCCAGGCCTCGTTGCTGCGCCTGACCGGTGAACCAGGCGCGGCAGGCGGCGTCGGCCGGGGTCCAGGAGTAGCGGCGGTAGCCGCCGGTCTGCGGGTCGCGGCCCAGCGGCTCGAGCGCGCGCCACAACTGGGCGAAGCTCATGGGCGAGCCATCGGGACGCGGACGCCGCGCTCGGCGGCGACGGTCGAGGCCCTGGAGTAGCCGGCGTCGGTGTGCCTGATCACGCCCATGGCCGGGTCGTTGGTCAGGACTCGTTCGAGCTTGGCGCCGGCTAGTTCGGTGCCGTCGGCCACGCAGACCTGGCCGGCGTGGATGGACCGGCCGATGCCCACCCCGCCGCCGTGGTGGATGGACACCCAGGACGCGCCGGAGGCGGTGTTGACCAGCGCGTTCAGCAGCGGCCAGTCGGCGATGGCGTCCGAGCCGTCGGCCATCGCCTCGGTCTCCCGGTACGGCGAGGCGACCGAGCCGCAGTCCAGGTGGTCGCGGCCGAGCACGATGGGGGCGGACAGCTCGCCGCTTTTGACGAGCTCGTTGAAGCGCAGCCCGGCCAGGTGCCTTTCGCCGTAACCGAGCCAGCAGATCCTGGCCGGCAAGCCCTGGAAGTGCACCTTCTCCTGGGCCAGCCTGATCCACCTGGCCAGCGACTCGTTCTGCGGGAACTCCTCAAGGATGGCCTGGTCGGTGACCGCGATATCCTTCGGGTCGCCGGACAGCGCGGCCCAGCGGAACGGGCCCTTGCCCTCGCAGAACAGCGGCCTGATGTAGGCCGGCACGAAGCCGGGGAAGTCGAAGGCCCGCTGGTAGCCCGCCAGCTGGGCCTCGCCGCGGATGGAGTTGCCGTAGTCGAAGACCTCGGCCCCGGCGTCGAGGAAGCCGACCATGGCGGCGACCTGCTCGGCCATCGACTCGCGGGCCCTGATGGTGAAGCCGGCCGGGTCTTCGGCCCGCAGTGTGGGCATGTCCTCGAAGGCGACGCCGCGCGGCAGGTAGGTGAGGGGATCGTGGGCCGAGGTCTGGTCGGTGACGATGTCGATGGGCGCGTTGCTTGTGAGCAGGGCCGGGAACACGTCGGCGGCGTTGCCGAGCAGGCCGATGGACAGCGGCTCGCCCTTGTCCCTGGCGGCCACGGCCCTGGCGATGGCGTCGTCGATGTCTTCGGCCTGCTCGTCGAGATAACCGTGCTCGATGCGGCGGGTGATCCGGGACGGGTCGCACTCGACGCAGATGACGACGCCGCCGTTCATGGTCACGGCCAGCGGCTGCGCGCCGCCCATGCCGCCCAGCCCGCCGGTCAGCGTGATCGTCCCCGCCAGGGAGCCGCCGAAGCGCTTGGCCGCGATCGCGGCGAACGTCTCGTAGGTGCCCTGCAGGATGCCCTGGGTGCCGATGTAGATCCAGGAACCCGCGGTCATCTGGCCGTACATGGTCAGGCCGAGCTGCTCAAGCCGCCGGAACTCCTCCCAGGTCGCCCACTGCGGGACCAGGTTGGAGTTGGCGATGAGCACCCTGGGGGCCCATTCGTGCGTTCTTAGCACCCCGACGGGCTTACCGGACTGGACGAGCAGGGTCTCGTCGTCCTTGAGGTCCTGGAGGGTTCTTATGATCGCTGCGTACGCGTCCCAGCTGCGGGCGGCCCGGCCGGAACCGCCGTAGACGATGAGCTGGTCGGGATGTTCGGCCACCTCGGGGTCGAGGTTGTTCATCAGCATGCGCATGGCGGCTTCCTGCGCCCAGCCCTGGCAGCTGAGCTGGTGCCCGCGCGGGGCGCGCACCGGTGCGTGCGGCGGGGTCATGCGGGCAGGTCCTTCGAGTCGCTGACGGTCATCTGCCCATCATTCCCCCTGTGGGTCCGGGCGACGCACGGGGTGTCCGCTGGCGGAGCTGCCAGGTTCGGCTACTGTGCAGCGGGTGTCGAGAGCTCTGAGGGCTCGGCGATGACGTCGACCAGGGCGCCGTTGCGCATCACGGTGATCGCGAGCGGGCGGCCGATAGCTTCGGAGAACATCAGCCGCTGCAGGTCCTGGGCGGCTTTTACCGGCTTGCCCCCGGCGGTGAGCAGCAGGTCGCCGGCCCGCAGGCCGGCCCGGTCGGCGGGTCCGCCGCTGACCACCTCGGCGACGAGCAGGCCGGTCGTCCGGCCGAGCCGGTCGCGCCAGCTGGCGGGGACCGGGCCGGGCATCGTAACCAGGCCCAGGTAGGCCCGCCGGACCCGGCCGTCCCGCATCAGCGCGGAGATGATCCGCCGGGTGGTGGCGTTCACCGGGACCGCCATGCCGAGGCCCACGCCGGCCACGGCCGTGTTGATGCCGATGACGCGCGCGCCGGAGTCGGCCAGCGCCCCGCCGGAGTTGCCCGGGTTGAGCGCGGCGTCGGTCTGGATGACATCTTCGATCAGCCGCCCGCGGGCCGGCAGGGACCGGCCGAGCGCGCTGACCACGCCGGCCGTGACCGAACCGGCCAGGCCGAGCGGGTTGCCGACCGCCACCACCAGCTGCCCGACGACGAGCTGGTCGGCTTCGCCGAGCTCGGCGGGCTCCGGGGTCGGGCCGTTCGCGCGCAGCACCGCGAGATCGGACAGCGGATCCGCGCCCACGACCGCGAACGGAGCCGACGTGCCATCGGAAAACGACGCGGTACCGTTCGTCGCCTGGCCGACCACGTGCGCGTTGGTCAGCAGGAACCCGTCGCCGGTGAACACCACGGCCGAGCCGAGGCTCTCCCCCGTCCCGCCCGGGCCCCGGCGCGGCACCCGCAGGCTGGCGACCTTAGGGGTGAGGCGTTCGGCGACACCGGAAACGATCTGCGAATAGGCGTCCAGCGGGTGACTAGCCTCCATCACATCTCCTGGCCCGTTACACGAATTGATTACAGGATTACATGTAACCATGAAATGGCGGGAGGGCTTCCCCGGGCCTGTTCCGCCTGAAGCGAACCGGAGGCGCCGGGCCGGGGCCGGGGGCCGCGGCATCATCGTGGATAGCTAGCGTGGTCAGAAGAAGGTTTCTATCCACGATGATGATCCGGCTGGGTCAGCGGGCGGCTAGGCCGATGGGGTTTCCTTCCGGGTCGAGGATGGTGGCCAGGGTGCGGTCTGGGCCGTCGGGGGAAGGGGGCTCGGAGATCTGGCCGCCGTGGGTGGTGACCTGGTGGAGGGTCTGGTCCAGGTCGGCGACGTGGAGCCAGAGCATCGGGCCGGCGTCTGGGGCCGGCGGGCGGCCTTCCACCCACTGGCCGATGAGGCCGGGAGCTACGAAGTCCGGGGCGTGCTCTTCGATGTCCCAGCCGAAGACGGCCGCGTAGAACGCGGCCGCCCGGGCGGTGCTGGCCGCCGGCAGCTGCAGGTAGCAGACCTGGCCATGCGCTAGGCCGGGCACCCGGCTGGTTTCGGAATCCTGGCTCACGTGGGTTTCCTTCCCTCTCCTGCTTGTTCCGGCGCGGGGCGGCACTCGACCAGGTACCGGCCGGACGACTGAGGGCCGGCCACGAGGATGTCGAGGCCGGCCTGACGGGCAAGCTCGGTGAACTGCGTCAGCGTGCTGGTCTTGCCGCCCGCCAACAGCATGTCGATAGCCAGGGCGCGCGGCGTCTCGTCGGCCGAGACGCCGCCGAGGACGACAATGCTGCTGTCGGGCCGGGCGGCCTGCGCGCAGCGGCGCAAGATGGCGACGGTCGGCTCGTCCGGCCAGTCGTTGAGCACGCTCTTCAGCAGGTACAGATCGGCCCCGGCGGGCAGCGGATCGAAGAAGCTCTGCCCCGCCACCGTCACCCGGCCGGTCACCCCGGCTTCCTGCATGATCTGGCCGGCCCGGGCGACCGTGCCGGGGAGGTCGACCAGGATGCCGCGCACCTGCGGGTGGCGGCGCAGCAGCGACGCCAGCAGGGCCCCGGTCCCGCCGCCGACATCGACGACGGTGCGGATCGGCTCCCAGCCGCCGCTGAGCTCGATGTCGTAGTCGGGAACACCATGCCCGGCCGGTCCCATCAGCGCGTCGAAGCCGGCCGCGATCCGCGGGTGCGCGGCCAGGTCCTCCCAGAACGGCCTGCCGAACACCTTTTCGTAGGCCGGCTGGCCGGTGCGGACGTAGTCCAGCATCGTGCCCCAGGTATGGGCCATCCGGCCGCCGAAGCCGTCCAGGTCGTTAAACCGGCTGGCGTCCGCCAGCTGCTGAGCGGGCCGGTTGCACGAGAACCGTCCCGGTGCGTCCTGCGTGAACACCCCGTGGGAGACGAGGTGGCCCAGGACGGCGTGCAGGGCATCCTGGTCGCACCCCGCTGCGGCGGCCAGGTCGCCGATATCGTGGTGGCCGGCGGTGATGTGGTCGGGGATGCCCAGGGTGGCCGCGACCCGCAGGCACCACGGCGTCGCCAGGTCGAGCAGCCGGTCGAGGTCCACGCTGTCCTCGGGGGCACGGTCCTCGGGGGCACGGTCCTCGGGGGCCAGCCGGTCTTCTACCATCATGTCGTGACCTTCCTGCTCTCGCCGCTGCGACCAGCGCTTATCCGATTGGTATCGATCCTGCCAGCTGGGCGCGGCCGGGGTCTTGGCGAAAAGGGACACGGGTAGGCCATGCCGGTCGTCGTCCGCCGGCCCGGACCGCCGCTGCGCGGGCTGGTGCAGGCGATCGTCTACCGGGCCGGACAGCAGCCGCAGACGTCGGTCGAGAAGATCCTGCCTGGCCCGGAAACCAGCCTGTGGGTCAACCTGAACCGGGACGCGTTCCGGTCCTTCCATGACGCTGGCCAGGTCAGCCAGGTACCCGGCGCCATGCTCGCCGGGCCGACGAGCCGCGCCTCGGTGATCGAATTCGAGCAGGGGCATGCCCACGTGTCGGTGACGTTCGCGCTGGGCGCCGCTAGCCGCTTCACCGGGCCTGCGCTGGCGGCGACACGGGACGAGCTGGTGCCGCTAGATCTCCTCTGGGGACGGTCAGGGGCGTGCCTGCGGGAGCGGCTGCTCGAGGCCGGGACACCCGAGGATGCGCTGTCGGTGATGGAAGACGTGCTGCTCCAGCAGCTGACCGGTGCCCTCGCGCTCGATCGGGCGGTGATCGCCGCGGCCGGCGCGCTGTCCCGCGGCGTCCCGGTCGGGCAGGTATCTGAGGATCTCGGGCTGCTGCCGCGGACCTTGCGGCGGCGATTCACGGCTCAGGTGGGCCTCACTCCCAAGCGATTCGCGCGGGTGCAGCGGATGCAACGGCTTGTTCGCGACCTTGACGGCCAAACCTGCGTAGACTGGGCCGCTGCGGCCGCCAGGCACGGCTACGCCGACCAGCCGCACCTCGCCGACGAGTTCCGGGCCCTCGCGGGCGTCACCCCAGGTGAGTACCTACGATCCCGCATCAACGGACCCAACCACCTGCGGCCTGCGCCGAACCGGAAAGCCTGCTTGTGAAGCATGAATCGCGGCTGATGGGCACGTGCCATGAGCGATAGCGCGCCGACGTTGACAGCGGAGCTGATCGTGGACGGCGCCGTGCCCCGTTATCCGGTGATCTCTCCGGACGGCCGCTGGGTCGCCTTCGCGGTGGCCGCGTTCGGCGTGACGGAGCCTCCGCTCAGCGCGCTGTGGGTGACTGCCGCCGACGGAAGCTCACCGCCCAGGAAGCTGACCGCCGCTGCGGCGCGGGACTGCGTCCCGCGGTGGGCGCCGGACTCGGCGTCGCTCTTCTTCGGGGCGGGCCAGCAACTGCACCGGATAGGACGTGACGGCGGTCCGGCCAGGGCCCTGACCACCTGGCGAGCCGGGATCTCGGACCAGTGGCCGCTCGCCGATGGCCAGGTGGTCGCCGTGGTCGCCGTGGATGAGCCGACCGAGGAGGACGGGCGCAGGCAGGCCGAGCGTGACGACGCCATGGTGTGGGGAGAACGGGTGCCCTGCGGCCGGCTGCGGCTGCTCGATCTCGGCACGGGCGCGCTGCGCGTGGTGGACGGACTCGGCGACAGGCACGTCGTCGAGGTGGCCGAGCGACCGGACGGCGGCGCGCTGGCGGTGATCAGCTGGGCCTGCCCGGACACCTATCCCGGCGCGCGCACGGCCGAGTTGCACGTGGTCGACCCAGAGACCGGAGCGGTGCACGACCTTGGCCGGATTGAGCTGGAGGCGCGCTCACTGGCCTGGTGGAGCGTGGATGGCGTCTGGCACCTGGCCTACCTGGCGGTCACTCCTCCTGGTTCGGTCGGCGGCTTGGCTGTTTTCGACCTCACCGTGCCTGCGGCCGGCGCCGCTGCGGAGCACCGCAACCTGACCGCAGACATGACCGTTTGCCCGACGCACCTGGTGCAGGCCGCGGACGGCGTGCCCCTGGCGCTGTTCGCCGACGGACTCGATACCGCGATCTACCGGCTCGACCCCGGCGTGCACCGGTTCCAGCGGGTGTCCACCATGGATGGCAATGTGAACGCGCTGTCCGTGGACCACTCGGGTGGGGTGGTGGCCGTCCTGGCGGCCACGTCATACGAGCTGGGGGACGTCTATGCCGGATCTCCCGGCGGCCGATTCGTCCGGCTCAGCGACACCAGGCCGGAACTGCGCCGGATCAGATGGGGAACCCAGGAACGTTTGTCGTATCAGGCCCACGACGGGCTTGGCCTCGACGGGCTGCTGATCTTGCCGCCCGGCAGGCGCCGCGAGGACGGCCCGTTCCCGCTCATCACCTTGGTGCACGGCGGCCCCTACGACCGGCACGCCGACGAGTGTTTGGCCGGCGATCACGCCTCGGGACAGTGGCTCGCGACCGCGGGGTTCGCGGTCTTCCTGCCCAACCCGCGCGGTAGCACGGGCCACGGTCATGAGTTCGCCGCGGCGGTGGCGGGCAGCGTTGGCCTGGACGAGTGGACCGATATCGTCAGCGGGATCGACCTGCTCATCGCGGACGGGGTCGCGGACCCGGACCGGCTCGGGATCGGCGGCTGGAGCCACGGCGGATTCATGGCCGCCTGGGCAGTAGGGCAGACCAACCGGTTCAAGGCGGCATTGATGGGTGCCGGGGTCAGCGACTGGGGCATGCTCACCGCGACCGGGCACTTCGGAACCCTGGAGGCAGATCTCGTCGGTAGCTGCGGCTGGGATGGGCCAGGCCCACATCGCCACAATCAGCTCAGCCCGATCTCGTTCGCTGCGAAGATCCGCACGCCGGTGCTGATCGTGCACGGCCAGGACGACACGAATGTGCCACTCGGCCAGGCGACGTACTTCCACCGTGCCCTGTGCGAGTTCGGGGTCGAGCACGAGTTCGTCGTCTACCCGCGAGAGGGACATGGGGTCGCGGAGCGCAACCATCAGCTCGACCTGATGCAGCGTACGCGTGCGTGGTTCACCCGGTGGCTCGGTGAGCCGACCGCGGGACCGGCCCGGGCGCGTTAGCCGCGAGCTAGCGTGGCGCTGTCGCGGGCGGCGGCGAGCTGGGTGCGGAAGCGCTCGTAGTCGGCGAGTTCACGGCCGACGGGGACCAGGACCAGGTCGCTGGCGACCACGGACACCCGGGCCAAGATGGCGCGGGTGGCCAGCTGGCGCTCGCGATCCGCGGCCAGCACCACCATGTTCTGGCACCACGAAGAGATCAGCCAGCCCAGCAGCAGGAGCGCTACGACCATGACCCCGAGCCAGGGCGCCAGGGATACGTCGTTGATCAGGGACGGCGGCTTGTGCACCGCATGGGATCCGCCGAACGCCAGGATGAGCACGATCCAGACCAGGCCGGCCAGCATCAGCGTCATCAGCAACCACTGCGCGAGCGCGATCAGCCGCCACCATCCGGTCACCTTGTCGCGTCGCGGCAGGCCCTGAGCGACGGCGGCGCCGAGGGCCGCCTGAGCCTCCTCCGCCCGCGACCGCGCGACCGCCAGCACGGTTCGCGTCCACGGCTCGGGCAGCGGACCGCCGACCTCGCTGGCGAACACCGTGACGGCGTTGTCGATGTCGGATCGCTGCGCCTGCACGACATCAGCGGGATCACCGGCCAGCACCTTGCGGGCGGGCGGCTGGCCTCGCAGCCGCGCGACCAGCCGTGCGGGTGGCCAGCCGATGTAGCCCGCGGCATTACGCTCACGCACGCCGTTCAGCGTCTCGGCCACCGCGGAAGCCCCGGCCGCCTTCGCGAAGGCGGCGGTGAGCGTACCCGCAGGACCCGCGGGGATGTACACAGCGGGGTCTTCGGCAGGCTGCCCCGTACCGTCACCATCGCGGGTGGCGTCTTCCCACGGCGGCCGTGCGGTGGACGACGGGCGCGTCGGCGCCGCGGTCGTCTGCCACGGCTGCCACTCGGCGACCGCCGCCGCGGCCGGGGCCGGGGACTCGTCAGGGTGGGCCAGGTGGCCGTTCCCGTTACCGGCGTGTTCCTCATCCTCCGCCCGCTCCCACGGCGGGCGGACCGCCACCGGGGGCGGTTCGGCTCCGGTGACGGTTATCGCCTGGGCCGCCACGGCCGGTTCCGGCGGCTGCCACCCGGGCACGGGATCACCGGCGTACACGGCGAACCGCTCGAGCAAGACGTCGACGTCCGCCTCGATCCGGTCGGTCACGGCCCGCCGGGCGGCCACGGACCCGGCCAGCACGCGCCGCAGATCACCCAGGCCAGCGCCGGTGACCGCGGACGTGACCAGCACCTGAGTCTCGGTCAGCCCTTCCGAGTCGAGCAGCCGGCGCAGGTCAGACTCGCAATCGGCGCCCTGATCGGGGCTGAGCGTGTCCACCTGGTTCAGCACCACCGAGGTCACCGCCGCATGCCCGGCCAGCGGCACCAGGTAGCGCCGGTGCACCGACGCGTCCGCATACTTCAGCGGGTCAAGCACCCAGACCAGCATGTCAACCATCTTGACCAGGCGATCGACCAGGGCCGCCGACCCGCTGACCACCGAGTCGTGGTCGGGCAGGTCGAGCAGGAGCAGCCCGGTCAGCGACGACTCACCCTCGTCCAGGGCGCTGGCCCGGGCATAGCGGTGACGGCGCTGCACGCCGAGCCAGTCAAGCAGCGGGCCGGCCCCCTCCATCCCCCAGACGCACGCGTGCGAGTGCTTGGTGGTCGGCCTGGTCACGCCGGCCGGCGAGAAATTCGCCCCGGACAGCGCGTTGAACAGGGTGGACTTGCCGCTGCCGGTGCCCCCGGCGAGGGCCACGACGGTGTGCGACGCGGACATCCGCATCCGCTCACCTGACCGCCGCAGCAGCATCTCCGCCTCGGTCAGAAGTTCCTGGCTGAACCCGTCGGTTCCGGCCCGGCCGGAACCGATCTTGGTTAGCTCGGTGAGCGAGGCGAGCCTGGCGGGAAGCCGCACGTTCGGCAGCCCGGTCACCCCGATCGTGTTCGTTGTCACCTAACCGCCTCGAGCGAGAATTCTGCCTGGTATAGCCGTATCGCCGCGACATCGTCGCACGGCCCGGCCGCGTCGAGCACCTCGGCGAACCTGACCAGTTCCTCATCAAGCAGCAGCCGGATCCTGGCCAGCAGGTCGGCGCGGGCCTTGGCGAGGATCTCGGTCAGCGGCACCTCACCGAACACCGTGGTGAGCATCCGCCGCGGCTCAGTGTAGACGCTGGCCCCGTCAGCCTCGGTGGCAGGCCCGGCCGTCCGCGGCGCGTCCTCGCCGAGCATCGCCACCAGGACGACCTGGCTGAGCGACTCGTCATCGAAGGAGATCCGCCGGGCCGCCGACCGCAGGTCTCCCGCTTCCACCAGCCGGGTTAGGTGAACCTGCCAGGCCCCGACCGCACGAGCGGCCCGCGTCGCCAGGTCAGCCGAGGACCGGCTGAAGGCCGAGGCCTGAGCCGCGTCGGCGGCCGTGATCATGTCCGCGGCCTTGATGTCCGCAGCCGCCGGATCACCGATTCCGCTCTGGCCGCCAGGGCCGAAGACGGATTCGAACACCTGCTTAGCGCGCACGTCGCGAGCTCGCTGCGCGGCAGCGGCGGCCAGCAGCACGGTACCCGCTGGATCACTCCGCCAGGTGCCGTGCACCTGCTCGGCGGCGCGGTCAGCGACCGACACGGTATATGACTCCAGGGCCGAGCGAAGCGCGGAGTTGAGCGTCGCGGCCCGCGACGGCCCGCGCCGCGCGCGCTTGCCCTTCCTGACCGCGCCCTTCGCCCCTTTAGCCCCGCGGCGAGGCTGCAGGTCTCCGCCGACCATGCAGTCGTCCCACCGCGCGATCACCTCACCGCGCAGCAGCGCGCCGTTCTTCATACCGGTACTGGCCTCGGTGAACGCGTCCTGATACGCGCCCTCCGCCGCCCGCCGCAGGTCCGCGCGCAGCACGACCTGCGCCTCGACGTGGGCGGCGATGGCCGGCACCCTGGTCTTGAACGTGTCGAGCACACCGGACATCGTCTGGGAGAGCACCGCCACCCTGCGGTCGGGCCGGGCGGCGGTATCGGCCAGCCAGTCGCGAACCGGCTGGTAGGCATCGGGCGGCAGCATCCCGTCGATGAGCGGGATTTCCGGGATGACGAACCGGTCCGCGGCGTTGATCCCGTTGGCGTCGAGCATGGACGTGAAGTGCTCCACCAGTTCGGTCCGGTGCTGCTGGGGGACCCGGGACATCACCACGCCCAGCGAGGCCTTCCGGTCCCGCGCGTGCTGCAGGACCTCCCAGACTGGCGCGTCGGCGTACCGGCTGGCACTGGTCATGAACAGCCACAGATCAGAAGCGTCGAGGAACTGGTAGGCGAACTCGTGGTGGGCCTGCACCACCGAGTCGATGTCCGGGGTGTCCAGCAGCGCGATGCCGCGCGGCATGCCCTCGCTCGCCGCGAGGACGAGCAGGCCGTCCCGGCCAGGCCGGACCAGCCCTTCCTGCCGGACCCGGGGCAGCGTCGGCAGGAAGTTGTTCTCGGCGAACCAGTCGATCTCATCGGGATGACAGGCCAGAACCGGGCTGTTCGTTGTCGGGCGGCGCACGCCTGTCGCGCTGACGTGCGCGCCGACGATGCTGTTCACCAGCGTCGACTTCCCGGCCCCGGTGGAGCCGACCAGGGCCACCAGGACCGGAGCCGCCGACCGGCGCACCCGGGGCAGCAGGTAATCGTCGATCTGGCTGAGGAGCTTGGTGCGTTCGGTCTTGACGTCCGCGGCACCGGAGATCTCGAAGACGAGGGGAACCGCGGCGATCCGTTTCCTGAGGTTGAGCAGCGCGGCTTCCAGCAACCGGGCGTCCACGCGGACGTGGGACTGGGTGGCGGCCGGGGACCGGACGGGAACGGCGGCCCCGGTGGGCGCGGCGGCCTCGGGCTCGGATCCGGCGGCCTCGGGCTCGGTGACCGGCTCGGGCTCGACACTGGCCTCGGGCTCGACACTGGCCTCGGGCTCCGGGGCGGTCTCGGGCTCCGGGGCGGTCTCGGGCTCCGGGGCGGTCTGGGGCGGCTCGGGAGGGGGCGACTCGTTGATGTCCTGCGCTGATGCCTCTGGGTGACCTGGAGCAACCATCACGTTACCGTCATCCCCGTTTGGCTCCTGATCCTCACCACCGTCGGCAATATCCCTCGTCACAAGATCCTCGCCAGGGTGATGAAGGTCAGCAGCCGCGACGGCACCCGGACCGGGTTCGGCTTGCGTCCCGGCCGCGGGCGACGACGACGCAGCTACGCCCTGACCTTCCATGGTTCGAACGGCCTCCTCAAGCCTTTTAAAAGCCCCTGGCCTATAGTCCGCAGCCCCGGAGCGCGCCTATCGGGCCGCGCCGGGTTGATCGTCTGGCACGCGGAGTTTATCCCCTTCGGCGGAGGTTACATGGCGCATCAGTTCCGTTATCTCAGCGGCCACGTTGACGACGTCGCCGACGACGACGACCGCGGGCGGCCGGATTCCCTCCTTGACCACGAGGCCCTCCACTTGTTCCAGCGTCGAATTAATTGTGCGCTGCGTCGGCAGAGTACCGTCTGCGATTACCGAAACGGGGGTATCTGGCCTACGGCCGTGCCGCAGGAGTTCGCCGGCCACCGCGCCGATCCGCTCCACGGCCATCAGCAGCACCAAGGTCCCCGAACTGCCGCCGAGCAGCTCCCAGTTAACCGTGGACCGCGCGTCACCCGGCGGAACATGGACCGAGACGACGTGAAAATCCTGCGCGACGCCCCGGTGGGTGACCGGCACCCAGGCGCTGGCGGGCACGGCCACCGCGCTGGTGACGCCGGGCACCACGGTGACAGGAACGCCCGCTCGCAGGCAGGCCAGGACTTCCTCGGCGCCCCGGCCGAAGACGAACGGGTCGCCGCCCTTAAGCCTCGCCACGAAGCGGCCCGCCCGGGCGTGGCTGATCAGCGCCGCGTTGATGTGCTCCTGGGCCATGGCCCGGCCGTAGGGGATCTTGCTCGCGTCGATGATCTCGACGTCGGCCCGCAGCTCGTCCAGCAGCGAGCGGGGCGCCAGCCGGTCGGTGAGCACCACGTCGGCCTCGGCGAGCAGCTGCCGCCCGCGCACCGTGATCAGCCCGGGATCACCGGGGCCGCCGCCGATGATCGCCACTCCGGCGCGGCGGCCGCGGCCGTGCCTGGCACTAAGCTCGCCCGACCGAAGCCCGGCGAGGACCGCGTCCCTGATCGCGGCGCTGTGCCGCGGGTCACCGCTGAGGACCCCGATCCGGACGTCGCCGGCCTGGCCCGAGGCGGGCGTCCAGGCGCCCGACGCCCCGGCGTCGTCGGCCCGCACGCACCAGGTCTGCTGCGCGACGGCCGCCGCGGCGACGGTCGCGTTCACCTCGGGCCGGTCCGTGCACGCGCAGATCAGCCAGGCGCCGGCGCAGTCGCCAGGCTGATACCCCCGGGCCTCCCAGCGGATCCGGCCGGCCGCGGCCAGATCCTCCAGGGACGGGGTCACGGCCGGAGACACCAGGAGGATCTCCGCGCCCGCGTTGAGCAGGGCCGGGATCCGGCGGGCGGCCACCGCTCCCCCGCCCACGACGACGACGCGACGGCCCTGGAGGCGGAGCCCCAGCAAGTACGGATCCATGCTTCCTTCGTAGACTTAAGTCTTGTCGGCTACGCCGGCGGAGTCGAAGGTGGCGACGTCGCGCAGGGCGCGGGCCGCGCTCTGCACCAGGGGAAGGGCCAGCACCGCGCCGGTGCCTTCGCCGAGCCGCAGCCCGAGGTCGACCAGCGGGCGCAAGCCCAGGTAGCTAAGCGTAACCGCATGTCCGGGCTCGGCGCTGCGGTGGCCCGCGACGCAGGCGGCGATCGCGTCCGGGGCCAGCGCGGCGGCGGCCA